>Ga0210377_10000190_pt1 | contig 58902 bp, 93 predicted proteins | sample PLM4_65_b1redo_FD_155480 | JGI IMG/M metagenome (GOLD analysis project Ga0210377, IMG submission 155480) | Groundwater sediment microbial communities from an aquifer in East River, Colorado, USA - PLM4_65_b1 redo | ecosystem: Environmental > Terrestrial > Soil > Riparian zone | place: USA: East...
CAAGTGCGACAACAAGGGCATGCGCTACAGCGTGGCCGTTCACAAGGGCGTTAACTATTTCGTCCAGGGTTCGGCGTACGATCTCTTGGCTGAATCGGCTGTCGAAATGGAACGGCAAGGATTCGGCGACGCGCTGTACCTGTTCATGCATGATGAGGCTGTCGTTGATCAGGAAGCCGCTCACGACATCCGCAAGATCATGGAAACACCACCGGCGAGACTGATCGAACTATCCAAACGAGTGCCCATTCTCCGTACAGACATGGCGCACCTAGGCGAAAGGTGGAATGCAGCATGATTCATATCCATGAAGTACAGCGCCGCGCTTGGGCCAACAAGGTAGCCAAGGGGCTATCAGGTAGTGCGGAACGATCCCCTGATGTGCCGTACGAATTCGCGCTCGCCTATGGCGAACTCGCAGAGGCATTCGACGCGTACCGCAAGAACCCTGAGGCACTTGAGGGAGAACTCGCAGACGTCATGATCTATCTGTGCGGTATAGCTTCCATGTGCCACATCGATCTATCGGAAGCTGTCGAGCACAAACTAGACGTCAATGAGGCACGCAACTACCGGCAGAACTCACACGGAAACCTGGTGAAGGAATGAAACGCTACCCCGAATATTTCATCGGTGGTCCGCTGGACGGACAAGACAAGATGGAACGGTTCCCGAGCCATCCCGAGTGGATGCCTATCGTGTGTGACGCGTCTGAGGAATCGTATGAAATCCACGTGGCGGAGAGCCGTACGCCTATCGCCATCATCGGATGGAAGTGGAGTTACTACCCACGTACGGTACGGCTAGGCGGCATGGTCCTCACGTACTGGGCTGACGAGCGTCTCATGTCGCATGAAGTCGTGGCGCTCAGGTTCTGGGAACTCATCCTCAAGCCCCACGAGATCAAGGTCCCTCTGACCAAGAACGGAGTACGCGCATGAGGCGGTACAACATTGTGGACCTGTTCAGCGGTGCCGGTGGGACGGCTATGGGGTTTCACCAGGCCGCGCCGTTCAACATCGTTGGGGTAGACATCAACCCTCAACCCAATTACCCGTTCACGTTCCGGCAAGACGACGTCATGGAACTCCTGTCCAAGCAAGTGGACACCTTCAAGTCGTGGGCAGATGTCATCAACGCCGCACCCCCTTGTCAGGGGTATAGCGTGACTCGACACATGAACCCCAATGCGGAATCATATCCGTTGCTGATCTCAGCAGTCAGAGAGTTGATCGCTCCGCTGGGAATCCCCTACGTCATGGAAAATGTGGAAGATGCACGGTGGGACATGATCAAACCCATCACGCTATGCGGGTCATCGTTCGGGCTACGTGTCAGACGTCATCGCCTATTCGAAAGCAACATCCCTCTCAAGGGGCTTCCGTGCGAGCATCGATGGCAGAACGAGCACAAGCCATACAGCATTCACATGTCATCTGCCCGTGGTGGTTACCGACGCTCAGGTATACAGCCTGTTTTCGGGTCATGCCAAAACCTAGGGGGTGATTCTCGATTCCTCAAGGGTGTCGCAATGGGCATTGATTGGATGAAAGAACACGAGATGAATCAGGCCATCCCACCGGCCTACAGCCGTTACCTCGGTAAGCAAGTGTACGACTACCTCATGAAAAGGGACGCATCATGATCGGTGACCTGGATTGGCTCGGTATCATCGTCGGCGGTGTGGAAGACGGTGATGTGTCGGCAAACGCACGCATTGCTAAAGCGCTCATACGCGCTGGGCTCGCCGTTGTCATCATCGAACCCAACGGAAAGAAGGCCGTCTGTACTCTCAATGCCGCTGAGGCAAAGAAGGCCAACACCCTTGCTCAGGATGAGGCCCGCGAGAACGGCGCTCCCAACTGGCAGGCTCACCGGCATGACTGCGGCATCTGCCATGCCATCACTGATGAGAAGATGCTGACGCGCGCTGGTGTCAAGCGGCACCTAGGGCAGGGTGCCAATCTCGCTATCAGTCCAGGGCACAGCTCAAGGCGCGTCATCATCGTTGACGTCGATACCGAGAGCGAGCGCAAGGCATTCCTTGCGGACTGGTCAAGCCGCTGTGGAGACGATAGGACCGACACGCCTATGACCGTGTCGAGTCCCGGTGTCATGAGCGCCGGTACCGATGACGAACAGGTATGGGTCCACAAGGACGGCGGGCACTTCTGGTTTGACGTGCCGGATGGCGTCACCCTGCCGGACCGTCCGGGAAAGCTCACATGGTGCCGTTGCCATGGTGTCCAGCAACCCACCGGCGGGTGCCTGTCCGCGTGGTGTGCCTACTACGGATCTGGATACGTGCTCATTCCCCCATCCCTACGGGCGGAAGGTCCGTACCGGCTCACCGGCGGGGTTGAGTCTGCCCCTGCTTGGCTGACAGAGCTTATCTGCGAGTCACGTACCCCCGAGCGTGAGGACGGCCGTAGCGGCGCTCTCAGCGCGTTCAGTGATGATCCCATTGACCAGTGGGCACAAGATCACACATGGGCTGAGATCCTCACTGGCGACTTCACCCCGTACTCAACCGACACGTGCGGGTGCCCGACCTTTACCCGTGTCGGCGGGGACGCCACGCACAAGAAAAGCGCTACCGGCCACGAGATCGGATGTGCTCAGTACGACACGTCGGCGGGTCACGGACCGCTTCACATCTGGAGTGATGCCGTAGGGGGTCGGAACAAGACGCTGAGCAAACTGAGCTACCTAGCGCAGCGTGATCACGGCGGGAACGTCGGTGCCGCTATGCAGGCACTAGGGATCCAATCCATGCATGATGAGGAAGACGATCTATTCGAACTCGGGAGTACGGACGACTACCCAAAAGGTGAAGCCCCGAAATCCGGGGCTGACAAGGACGATGATCAGGAGGATGACGACTCATGGGGGATCGTAGATCTCTCTGCCCTACTGGAAGGCACATACGAACCGGTCAAGCCTGATCGCATGATGAGGACGGACGGCAACGGACTCATCTACTCGGGGATGCTGCACTCATTCCATGGCGAGTCCGAGAGCGGCAAGAGCCTGATCCTTCTGTGGGAAGCCGCGCTGACGATGAACGATGGTGAAGACGTTCTGTGGATCGACTTTGATTCAGATGCCGCTGAGAACGTCGGCAGGCTCTTGGCGTTCGGGGTAGAGAAGCACATCATCAAAGCGCACTTCCATTACGTACGCCCTGAGATGGGCCCTAAGGGGTCCAAAGGTTGGGGCCGTATGTTCACCCAAGCGTACGGGCTGGCAGTCATAGACGGGGTTACAGACGCCGTCATGCTGCTCACTGGGGAAGGCACTAGCAAGGGAGACCCTAACCAGTCGTTCACGTACTTCTCTCGGAGACTGCCCAAGAAACTCGCCAAGTACACCGGTGCCGCAGTCTGCATGATCGATCACGTCACAAAGGACACTCAGAACCGAGGTAGGTTCGCGATTGGCGCACAAGCCAAGATGAGCCAACTGAGCGGTGCCGCTTACCTTGTGGAGATCACTGAGGTATTCGGTCGTGGTATGCGTGGCGAGATCAAGCTATCGGTAGGTAAGGACAGACCCGGTGGCGTAAGGCCCAACGCCGGTGAGGCACAAAAGGGACAGCTACAGGAAGTCGCAAGGGTGACGGTAGACGATACCGGAACCCATACGGTTCTCACGATCAACCCTCAGGGCATGTCGGATATTGATCCGTTTGAAGGTCTCAGGGATAACGTTGACGATATGGTCACGGTTTCCACTGCGCTTATCGATCGTCCAAATGGAGTGACGATACGCGACATCATGGGGCTACTCAAAGAGTCCGGTAAGGGTATGCGACATGCGAATGTCAAGGCTGCACTTGAAGCCCTTGAGGCGGATGGATATGTGTCACACAAAGAGGTAGTCAATGGAAAAGCAGCCCCGTACACCTTGATCAAACCGTATGAGGCGGTCCTGTAGGGGACCGTTTCCCACCGTTTCCGACCGTTTCCGGGAAACGCTCACCAGACCGTTTCCCAGCGTTCCCCTCCCGTAGGGGGGGAACGCTAACGGGAAACGGTTAGGTACCGGTCTGAGAGCACTACTGTTTTCCAAGATCTGGGAAACGGTCCGAGAGGATGGCGATCATGAAACCAAGACTTGTACTCGCAGTGGCTATCTCAGTGCTGGACAACCCTGAGGCACCGGGCGGCAAAGCGGGTATTCCGATCTACCGGGGTTCACGGTCGGCGGGTACCCAAGAGTTCACGGGACGCGTGAACGTCATTGACAAGAACCACAAGGCCGTCAAGGCGTGGCGAGAGTCGGTGTTCGGTGCCGCTAGACCTGACGGTGTTCCGCTGCTCTCACCAGGGCTCTCAGAGGCTCTCGTGGTGCGTCTGCTGTTCAGCCTCAGGCGGCCCAAGTCTGTGAGTCTGATGAGCCGTCCGTACCCGACCGTGCGGCCGGATGTCGATAACCTAGCTAAGGGCACTATCGATGCCATTACCGATGCGGGTATCTGGCGTGATGATGCTCTTGTCATTTCGAGCATCCTTAGCAAGGCGTATTGCGGGTACTTTCATGTGGACGGAACACCCGCATTGGAGATACCAGGATGCATAATCCAGATATATAAGATCTTGCATGACTAGCTTGACCCCTGGTCAAAGAGGGTACAAACTAGGTAGACGGTCAACGATCCCAAGGAAAGGATCAAACAAAGTGCCAGCAACGAAACCAGGCGAAATCATCCTGGGAGACCATCGGGTAACCGCCGACAGTAAGACCGAAATCAAAGCATCCCGTAAGTGGATCCCCTATCCTGAGGAAGCCGCTGAGCTGATCGAACTGGCTCTAGCCAACGGATGGGGTGTGGATAACGGTCTCCCTAGTCGCCACACTCAGACAGGTGAGGTATTCATCCGCCTTCTGATCGGTCGTGAGCGTGGCCCTAATCCGCTCACAGGCAAGACGTCCAACGGGGTACAGTTCCATCTGACGTGGCGACTACGCGATCACGAGTGGTACACCAGTGAGGGTTACGTCAACGTAGGTGATCGCAAGTGGAGCGCATGGCGCACCATCCGGCTACGTGAATACGTACGCCAAACCATCACGAACAACCCTGTAACTCTCGCAGTGGAAGGCACCAATGCTGACGCCTAGGCAAGACAAGGAACTCGACATCCGAGAGCCGGACGTGCGCATGTGTCCGCATCACATTGAGGTCACGGAAATGGGTGACCGTAGGGGACCACGCGCGTTCATACTGCGGCTCAAGGGCCACATGATCATGGATGGGGATGCACCTGATGAGGCCGGTGAAATCCATGTTGAGGACCACCGGCTGTTCTGCGTGGAAATCCCCATGATCCCGGACATATGGGATCACCTTCTCAACTCGCTGAACGACGTCAACGACGAAATCAAGCGGGTTGTGCGGGATCAGAACTTGCATCTTGACGGCCACGGTCGAATTGACCCTGAGGCAATCGCCCGATTCATGAACGGCATTCCTGAGATCTTCCTCAGGGACCCCCGAGAGGACGATAAGTGACCACGCGACCAATCCAGACGCCTAAGGGCATGGACGTAGACCAGTACCTCAAACAGGGGGAACTCTGGGCTACGCCGGACGGCATGGTCCGTATCGAGACCATGGCCCCCGACCACAAGCGGCATGCGCTCAGGTGGCTCATGGACAACGCAACCGGCCTGATCCTCATCATGGAATCTCACCTGAATGAAGAGATCTTGGTGGGCTCAAACCCGTACGGTCTTCTGGACGTGCTAGCGCTCATGAACACCCGACCCAAGGAATGGGTGGTCACCACCACCCTCTATCAGGCCCTCATTCAGCCGGTGACGGCCCATGGCTGACGAGCCGGTACGTCCGGAAGGGTCTGAGAGCCGCACCGGCTACAGCGTCCATCTGTCGGTGGACGTGATGGGGGTGGACAGTCGGGAGGAAGCGCGTGACGCCTTCATGGCGCTCATGGGGGAACTACCAGGCAACATGAAAGTCACAGCCGTCCATGTCGGCAAGTACGTCGTTGCGTCACTCGCTGACAAGTACAAGGGCCTTCTGTGATGACATACGGTCTGAGGACAAAGGAAAGGCCAGACGCGACGGGGATAGCGTCTGGCCTTTCGCGGTACGGAAATCGTTCCTACCGGATGGGGAACCTAACCCGCAATGGGTTCAGGTACCGTGCTCGAATCGCTGGGAGCCTCAGCGACCCTACCGAACACGTTTTCCCTAAGGAAAACCCCGAACGCTTCCGTACCCTCCTGATAGGCACGCATAGCCGGAACGGGTTCCAGCTCGAATGTCAGGATGATTGTGATGAGCAAATCAGCAGACGGAAGACGATGACCGTTACGCATATAGGACGCGTAAGAGTTGGTCACCCCTATTGCATCCCCGAACGCCCGGTTCGTCATTCGACCACTAGTCATGTAGCCAGTATGGTGACACAATGACCACAAGTCAATCTTTGAAAGGACAGCCCGTGCACCCGTACGACATCCCCGACGTGGCCCACCCGCCGGTGAGCGGCCCTGAGATCACGGAACTGGACGTAGCCCCCATGGCCATGGGTCCAGAGTGGATCAACAGCGAGGCACTGAATGCCGCTGTGGTGCACGCAGCGGCATTCATGGACAACGGCGCGCTTCCATGGTCAACGGATGACGTGATCCGTGTCGCTAAGGTCTACCGCGAGTTCATCAAGGGGGAGATGGATTCATGACGATTATCTGGCTCATTTGGCTAACGCTATTCATCCCGCTTGAGGCATACGGTCTCTGGACGAATCGGCGGGGTGACACGCTCAGCGAGAACGTATGGAACTGGTTTCACGTCATGGATAGCCGCCCTACGGTCCTGACGTGGATCCTCAGGGCCGTTCTACTCATCTTCCTGGGGTGGTTGGCCGGACACCTGGTGTTCGGCTGGTGGACCATTTGGGAGTGGCCGTCATGGGTACGCTGAGCGCGACGGAATGGGCTGAGATATTCGGTGCCGGATGGAACGCCATCGGATCCAAGCATCAACCGGCCGCTGACGCTCTCGCTCTGGCACTGGTGGCCATGCAAGGCAAATGCCTTGAGATCGCTGAGCGTAGGCCGTCCGACAGGATGACCCCATGATCTGTTTCAACTGTACGCGTAGGGACCATGACCACTGTAAGGGTGGATCATGGTGTGACTGCCAGCACAAAGTAAACCCCATCCCCACAGAAAGGGAGAACGAAAATGCCGTCTCTGATATTGGGTCAAGAGAGCTACCCACCACAAGCGCAGAGAGCAGCGCGACGTAAAGTGGCTGAGCAAAAGAAGGCATTCCGGTTCAAGCTGACGATGCTTATCGGGGGTGCCATGTTCGTAATGGTCATCCCGGTGTATACCATCGTCGCACTCATGCCGCTATACCTTCTGGCGTTCTCGACTGTCTGTCTCGGTACGCTCTCGCTGTGCATGGCCGTTGTGATCAACGACCGCAACAAGCAGACGTACGACCTGTATCAGCAACTCGACACGGTACAGGCACAGCTAAAGGCAGCTAACCAGGTACCCGAATACTGGGATGGCATCAACAAGGTAGCGCGTCGCAATGCGCAAACCGACCTTGCACGTAAGCGCCGTGCGGCTGAGCATCTGATGATGTCCAATAAATACGGTGACCATGAGCGCGGGTACCTCATGCTCGCTCAGTGTGCCGCTGAGGAGAAAGCAGGGCTAGCCGCCATCCCCGAGTTGCGTATCGGCACCGCTGAGCGCGAACAGGTCATCAACAAGCTAGGTAACCACTACGCGGCCGGACGGCTTGACCGTGACGAACTCGATACCCGCATGGACGTAGCCGCCAAAGCCAAGACGGCCGTTGATCTCGCGACACTTCTCAGGGACCTACCGTGACCACTCCCGAACCCCAATTCGAATACCAGCTACAGCACGCGCTAGCGCAGATCGATCAAGCCACCAATCAATGCGCTGAATGTGGCGTTTATCGCGTTGACGGTGGGGTGCCTCAGATCCACCACACCACCTGTGAGAGCAGCGGTACAGCCGCGTACTACCGGCGCATGTCCGCGCTTCCTGAGGCACCGCCATGGGTTCACATGGGGTACAGGACGGACGGCGGTTCCATCTACTGGGCACCTATCGGTACGGAACCGCCGTCCGATTCAACGTACGGACCTGGTTACCAACTAGAGGACGATGATCAGTGATGCCTTACCCGACCTTTCTCAGTCTCGCTGAGGGTGATGTACGGCGAGAGCGTGAGGCACAAGATGTCAAGTGGGGTGAACAGAATCACCCTGACGGTACCGGTCTGGCCAACGACCGACAGATGGCCGAACTCTTCAAGCACAAGTGCCAAGCGATGGCGAGAACTGGCGACGTGCGATGGCGTGACATCCTGCTAGAGGAAGTCATGGAAACGCTCGCAGAGACAGGCGACAAACCCCTACGTAACGAACTCGTACAGGTTGCCGCTGTAGCCATTGCATGGGTTGAGGCTATCGACCGACGCAATGCGGAACGGGCGCGCACCATGGATGCGATGACGCGTAAGCTTCACACGGACACCCCATGACCGAACCGGCCTCCCGCACACGCGTTGTCCCTGTCGATACGGAAGGGTGCCAACGTAACCATTGCCATAGGGCACGTTCACCGCGCCAAGAGGGGTCCACTAATGCGGATGGCATTCAGCTTGCCTGTCATGCGTCCGCAGGATGGGGCACAGAGCACGTCGGTTGGGGCGCATGCCGCAAGCATGGGGGAACCACCCCTACGGGGGTCGCACGTGCATCTCAGGAGCGTACAGACGGCATCCTGAGCAAGTACGCCACGCTCGCTGACGTTGGTCCCGCTGAGGCTCTGCTAGAGGATGTCCAACGGGGCGCGGCTATCGTCCGCTATCTATCTATCCTGGTATCTCACCTTGATGAGGGTGACATTGTCTGGGGACTCTCTGAGGAGATCACTGAACCGGCCATCGTCAACACGGAAAACGAGACGCTCACATTCAGGGTCACAGAGAAACGCAAGGCGGGTATCCATCCCCTTATCGATCTCTTGCACAAGGAACGGCGGCTACTCAGGGAAGCCGCTAGGGACGCCGTAAACGCCGGTGTGGCTGAGCGCATGGTGAACCTGTACGAGACTGCCGGTGACGCCATCATGGACGCATTCGAACGCGTCTTTGATTCGCTTGATCTGACGCCTGAGCAACGGGCTAAAGTTCCTGCCGCTGTGGTCCGAGAGATGCGCATGATCAGAGGGGAAGTCGTGGAATGACCAAAAGAGTAAAGATCACCACTGATGACGTAGTCGAGATGACGGGGATCACGTACCGGCGGCTGGACTCGTGGGCACGTCTCGGGTACCTAAGGGTGCCGGTTATCGGGCGCGGCAAGGGGTCTAGTAGAGACTGGACGGATACCGAGATCACAGCCGCCATGCTCATTGACAAGATGACTAAGGCCGGTATCCAGCCTATTAAGGCGTGTCGAGTGGCACGCGTCATAGTGGACAATCAGGACGAACTCAAGCCCAAGCGCAGCGTACGAATCGGTACCGGTGTGTGGCTGGTAGTGGACACGGAAGGGGTAGGGCCATGAGCGCAATGGAAACGGCATGGGGCCACGTACCGGCGCTGAGATTCAGCGGGTACACATCGGGTGAATACCTGAGGCTGCAATACGAACTCAAGCACCGGGAAATCCCGTCAACGTGCATCGTGGAACTGGTGGCGCTTCCTGATCGTCAAGAGTGGGATGAATGGTTTGCCGTCCATATCCAGATTGACAAGTTCGTTGACGATCTCGTACTCAAGCCTGAGGACATTGTTCTCTGGCTTCCTCACTACGTGTTGCACATCCAACCCAATGGACAGGCATACGCCTATTGGAAGGATGGACGTCACGTGACATGCGTGGTCACTGAGGACATGATCCCATGATGCGGCTAGTTGAGTACGCGTATGCAGCGGCATCCGGGGCGTTCATGGTCTTCATGATTTACTGTCTCGCCAATGATCAGTCACCATTGGCCGCGCTCGCCGGTGGTGGATTCGGTCTATGCATAGCGATGCTGATTGTGCAACCGACCAACGTGAGCAACGGTATGATCGTCCAGATACCCGCGCTCAAGGTGTTCGCATACGTCAACGGTAGGCCGGTTGAATGGTGTGGTAACCGCTACCTACATGACATGCACGTGCTCAGTGCTCTTGAGTTGAACGAACACGGTACGTACGAGTCGGTATGTCTAGGCCACGAGTGCCACTGTCCCGAAAGCCACATGGAAAGAGTAGGCAAAGAATGAGTACCGCAAAGCCAATGCGTCCAGTAGCACGCGCAGCGAACTACATCGAACAGGAAGCCCTGAGATGTGAGGACGCTTTCCAGCGCCGTCCGCTCACCGCTGCTCAGCGCCGCAGGATCAAGCACAAGAACCACAAGATCCTTGGTGCGGCCGGTGGTGGCGTCGTCAAGCCCCGTCAGGTCAAGACCCGTCAGCGCCGTCCGGCACCGGTGCCCGGTGGTCTGAGGATGCTGCTCAGCCCCAAGCAGATCCGTCAGCGGGTAGCCGCACGGTCCGCGCGTACCGGTATCAAGTTCAAGGTCAAGGCACCCGCCGACAGTGTCACGATCATCGATGACATGCAGCGGGGAAACGGGGATCGATAGTGGCTGACGAACTAGAGCCGTACATCCCAGAGATTGAACCCACAGCGGTATACGGTCCCGATGACTGGCGACCCTATGGCGGCTCAGATCCGATCAACCACGCAGACCTAGGGAAAGGTACGGCAATAACCCATGGATGATCGATACCCGGTGGCAATCGGCTACCCCGGTACGGACTCGCCTTCCGGCATGAAGGCCGAACCGCGCTTGCGAGCGCATCTCTCACAGCGGCGCTTTGCGCAGTGGATCGAATACATGGACAACCTGTCAGAGGGGGATAGGCATCACATCAAGGACGTCCGCGAGTCCCTCAGGGAATCCCTGCCACCCACCGGCGCTATCCCTGGTCTGATCCAAGTCATGATTCACCAGCACGTAGACCAGGCCCCTGACGGCTATGTCAGTCACATAGCCATGCTCTCCAATGCGTCCATCCTTGGCGTGATCGAATACATGAAGCGGTACAACGCGCTTGAGGATGAACTGGAAGCTGAGGCGGAAAGTGATTGGGTGATGTGATGAAACCACCCGACCAACACAGCGCTACACCAAAGGTCGCAACCCTCATGGCTAGAGAGTTGGAAGATCGCAATGATTGCGTGGTCGGGGATTACCACGTGATCGATCACCCGTTCTACGGATGGGTACAGGCTCAAGTGTTCAACTTCCATGGGGAGATCATCCCCACCCCCGGTTCGGCGCGTGCATGGCGACAGAAGCCCACAAACAATAGCGGCACTATCCTTGTCGATAGGCTGTCATCAACCTACTACCCCGTGACGGTGGTGATCACAGGATGCGAATTGTTCCCGGATCTATTGTCGGTGTAGCCGCCGACCAAAAGCACGGCATGACGCTTGGCGAATTGGCGGCATTCGTTCAGGCGGCTTATCACGAGGATGCACCTACGGATGCCACTGTGGAATGCATAGCCACATGGCGCAACAGCATCAAGAAACTGTCTGTGGTGCAAGGCGTCCCCCGTGAACTGGACACCGCCGATAAGCCCGCGTAAGGTCAACAGCGAACGGCACGCGCGAACGTATCGCGTAACCATCCGGCTTGTGTGCACCGGATCTTGAGCCCCACCGATGGCCGCCGGTGGGGCTCTTGCATGTCCGGGGTAGTGACGTCCAGTCAACCTATCGAGATGGTTAACTCTCTGGGTACGCTGTGACCATGAGTGAACCCCATGACCCAACCCCCAGTGAGCGCGAACTAGCGCACATGGGGGACGTCGATACCCACGAGTGGGGACCGACTGAGCCTGACGAAATGGCCGTGCTCGATAGGCTCTATCCCTATGATGAGGGTGGCCTATTCCATTTCCAGATCGGAGATGGTCCGCGTGCCTAACACAGCGGCAAGCGTCCTGAATGAGGCGCACAAACACCTAGGGCTACGCGGACGGCCTAACGTCTTCACCCGATGGTATGCGGGTCTACATGGATCTGAGTACCTGAATGCCGCGTGGTGCAATATGAAGGTCACCTATGATGCGCGCCATTCCGGTACGGATAAGGCCGTGCTGGTAAAGGGTGACCGCGCTTACACGGTGTACCACGCTGAGGACTTCCAGGATGCCGGACTGTGGAAGTCGGGGACTACAGACAACATCACTAAGTACGCATATCCCGGATGCGTGGTGTTCTTTGACTGGGGTGGTACCAACGTCATCGGTGCCATTGACCATGTCGGCTACGTGGTCAAGAACCTTGGAGACGGACGCCTCATCACGATTGAGGGGAACACGTCTGACATGGTGGCGTTGCGCGTACGCGGCGCTGACGTCATTGCCGGATTCGGCACCCCCAAGTACGAGACGGCTACGCCGGTGGTCATCAAGCCCGTGAACGCGTACCCGTACAAGGCGGGGACATTCGTCCGCAAAGGGTGGCAGAACTCAACCGGTGTCAAGGTCATTCAGACCAGGCTCAACACGCTGGGATGGCGACCCAAGCTGACGGCGGATGGCGACTTTGGGACCAAGACCCAACTAGCCGTGATGTGGTTCCAGCGCATGGCCGGTATCGCCGTAGATGGCGTGGTCGGTCCCCAGACATGGGGCAAGATGTTTCCCTCTGCGAGTTGATGAGATGACACGCATTCAAGGATGGCTGATCGTTGGCCTACTCGCGTTCCTATGCGTGCACGTTCTAGCCGCTGACATGGTCGGGGTGTACCTGTACTCGCAGATTGGCGACTCAAGCCCCACGATCGTTACCGACACAGCTACCCCGGACATCACGGACGGCAAGACTCCACTATGCGATCCTGAGGGGGACGTATGTCCGTGATTCGATCATCACTAGCCATCGTGATACTCACGTCGCTAGTTCTGGTGTCAAGCTGGACACTGACCCCCGCCAATGGTGCGGCACCATCTTGCAAAGTCCAGCGAGATGGCAATACGTGGCTGTGTGTCACACCGGGTGCATTCTGTCCAAAAGCGGCACACAAAAGGTACGGGTATTCCAGGGGCAAGATGATCAGGTACCGGTGTACGTGGTATCCCGCATCAAGGCAATTGCACTGGAAGAACGCAGCGATCAAACCCGCTGTGTGCCCAACACCTACGGTGACCGTGATGGTTACGCCGGATCCACCGGCGGGGGATACGCCATGACCCTAACCCTCATGGTCATCGGTGCCCTAGTCGGCTACCTGATCCACTGCGCTATCTGGCCGTACAAGCCGTGTCGTTCATGCCATGGCCGTAAGCGTCACATGGCCCTGAGCGTCGGGGCTGAGCAGACTGAGGCGTACCGGCACTGTGCTTGGTGTGGTGGCGCTGGTGAGCGTCTCAGGCTCGGTAAGCGCGTGCTCAACCGAGTCAGGTCCTAGCGCAGTGGCTACCCCGTTGATGACCAGAACACCACCGGCCCTTGACGGGATATCCAGACGGATAGAGCAGCGGTACGCGCCGAAAGCCCCACGTGTCCGCCGGTGGGCTACCCCTGGTGACCTAGCGTCCGCCATCGATCCGACCATGATTCAGACACCCGCGCTCAAGCTCATTGATAGGGAACTCGTTAACCTCATCAATGACACGGCATGCGACAAGCTCATGATTTCGATGCCCCCTCAGGAGGGGAAGTCTGAGCGCGTATCCCACTACTTCCCCGAGTGGCTGCTTGAGCATAACCCTGAGTTGCGTATCGCCATCGTGTCATACACGGATGAAATGGCTAGGCGTCATGGCTCAGCGATCAAGCTTGATGTCGAGATGTATAACGGTGAAGAAAACCTGATCGATCTGGGCATCAAGCTAAGGCCGGATAGCAAGGCGGCTGGACGCTGGAATATCAAGGGCCATAAGGGATACGTTTACTGTACGGGTATCGGCGGTGCCCTAACTGGTAAGGCCGTTGACATCCTTATCATTGACGATCCGATCAAGTCCCTTGAGGAAGCACATTCATCCACGTATCGAAAGCGGCTAAAGAACTTTTGGCGTGGTGTATGTATTCCGCGTGTCTCCCCCGGTACCAAGGTTGTCATTGTTCAAACCAGATGGCATGAAGATGACCTATCCGGATGGCTAGAGAAGAATGAGCCTGGACAATGGCGCGTCATCAACGTTCCGGCACAAGCCGAAAGCCACGATGACCCGCTAGGCCGTAAGCCTGGTGAGTACATGATCAGCGCGCGTGGTAAGCGGCTATGGGATCAGATCAAGAAAAACGTCGGTAGCTACGTGTGGGCGGCTCTCTACCAGGGGCACCCAACACCGGCGGCCGGTGGTCTGTTCAAGCGTAAGGATCTGCGTTACTGGTCACCCATGCCCGCCGACCGTTCGTACCACGGGCGCATGGCCGGTGCGCGCGTAGACCTAGGTGGCCGGACGGTTTACCTAGATGATTGCTGGAGATTCGTTACCGTTGACCTAGCAGCGAGCACAAAGACATCCGCTGACTGGACGGTTGCGGGTGTATGGGCTATCAGCCTGGAAGGTGACTTGATCCTTCTAGATGGCGATCGTGCACGCATTGAAGAGAAGGCGCATTGGACGCTAGTCCGTCCTCTTAAAGAGAGATGGAATGCGGACGTCGTTTACGTTGAGAGTCGCATGTTCGGTACCACCATGGTTTATGAGGCCGGTAGGGCTGGTGTACCGGTCAAGGAACTCAAGGCCGATACCGACAAGGTGACAAGGGCGATACCGGCGACGGTTCGCGCTGAGTTGGGCCGTCTGTGGATGCCCACAGTTTCAGCGATGCCCGATGTTGGCATTTGGACGAATGAGCTTGTATCTTTCCCCAATGCGACGCACGACGACTGCACAGACGTAGTCGCGTATGCTGCGAGAGTGGTTGCAACGGAATGGCTCAGTCAGGTTGACGCGCAGTCAACTAAACGGGCAGTCAAACCGGCGATGCCAAGCGATATCAATACCGCGTATGAATCAGCTACCGGACAGCATGCCAACGGAACTGATTACGCAAAGCTAGGGTGGTGAGTATGGCACAAGCGGCACCCCAATCAGCATCGGGGTACATGAGCGACTTTCAAAGGTTTAGCTCTGCGCTGAGTGACATTCTCGAAACCATCCCAACGCTTGTATGGCCTGAGAGCATCCACACGTACGGCAAGATGCGGACAGACCCCCAACTCACAGCCGTACTCAATGCGTACACACTTCCACTGCGAGCCGCACCGAAACACGTGCATCCCGCCGGTTGCCGCCCTGAGGTAGTGCAGATGGTCAGTGATGACCTAGGGCTACCCATCCTTGGCGCTGACAAAGAGCCTGGACCCGCACGGCGTAGGGGTGTGGACTTTGATGAGCATTTCCGCATCGCCCTTCTCTGCCTGATCTTCGGACACATGCCGTTCGCCCAACGGTATGAACTCCGTGACGGTTTGCTGCGGCTAGTCGAGTTGGCCGAACGAATGCCAACGACGATCACGGACATCCTCACCACCGATGACGGCAAGCTAGACGGCATTCTCCAGTTCGGCGAGAAAGCCATGATCCCGGTAAATAACCTGGTGTGGTACGCACATGAGCGTGAGGGTTCGGCATGGCAAGGCCGTTCCATGTTGCGTCCCGCTTATGGTGCTTGGCTACTCAAGCATGAGATGTGGCGCGTACTCGCCACGAGTAATGACCGGTTCGGGATGGGTGTCCCGTGGGTTGAGGCACCGATAGGCGCGACAGATGCTCAGGTTCAGGAAGCCGCCCTGATGAGTTCGCAGATGCGTTCTGGTCAGTACTCAGGCGCTGGGCTTCCGTTTGGATTCAAGTTCCATCTTGACGGCATGACCGGTGGCGCTCCCGATACTCTCGGATTCATTCGCTATCTGGATAGCCAAATGGCACAGATGGCTCTAGCTTCTGTGCTCAACCTTGACGCATCCCCGAACGGTAGCCGTGCGCTTGGCGACACGTTCGTTAACCTCATGCTGACGTCACTGAATGCCGTAGGCAAGCAGATGAGTTCTGTGCTCACTGCGCTAGCCGTGCAAATGGTGACGTACAACTTTGGGGAAGATGAGCCCGTTCCGCGTATCGTCATCGGGGATGTTGGCTCACGACCTGAGGTCACCGCAGAGGCCATCATGGGCTTGCTTGGTGCGGGTGCCATCACGGCTGATCCTGAACTTGAAGCTTGGGCACGTGAGCGTTGGCAGATGCCGGACAAGGCGGAAGTTCCCGAGCCTGTACCGGTACCGCCGGTGGTCCCTGAGGTAGTCCCTGCCGTACCTGTCATCGCGGCCGGACACCATGGCTACCGGCGCAGCATCAAGGCCGGTACCGGCACCGCCGACAGGCGAGCGCTGACGACCATGGAAGCCGCAAGCGGCATGGACCCTGACGCGCTTGACGCTAACTGGACGGACACCGTTGATGAGCTGATCAAGAACTGGTCAAAGATCAGCCGCGCTCAGCGGCGTGAGCTGACAGACCAGATAGCGGCGGCTGTAGACGATGACCGTGTGGACGGCCTAGCGGAACTCGCCGTAGACAGCCTGAGCGCCGCTGAGATGCTCCGTGATGCCATGGTGGCCATGTCTAGGGATGCCGCTAAGGAGATGAAAAAGGAAGCCCGCAAACAGGGCGTGAGCGTCTCGGGTGAGGAGATCGATACCGAGCGTCTCGGGGGAGTGGCTAGCGCTGTGGCTTCCATCATGGCGGCCGGACTTGCAGGCGCGGCCGGACGTGAGGCCATCCGAGTATGGAGTACCGGGCGAACCGGTGCGGAAGTCGCTGACGATGTTGACGCACACATGCGAGACCTCAGCGATACCTACCTGAAAGAGCAACTCGGGGGCGCGATCAGCGCCGCACAGAACCACGGGCGGCAAGCCGTCCTTACTGCGGCACCCCCCGCCAAGTACTTTGCGTCCGAGGTACTCGACACTGGCACGTGCAAGAAATGCCGCGCCATTGACGGTAATGAATTCGACAGCATGGATGAGGCAGCACAAGCCTATGCATCCGGTGGTTATACCGAATGCCTAGGACGTCTCCGCTGTAGGGGTATTGTCGTGGCGGTGTGGGATGACTGACACCCTCACAATGGTGACAATGCCCGCGCTAGGCGCATGGCCCAATGTCGAGATCGCCCAGACTGGCCAGTGGAAGATCAGCACAGGTGAAGTGACCCTGACGCTTGACGACTTCTCTAATGCGCTCGCTGCTCTCGAATGCCCAGCGATCCATAAGCCGGTGATCAAGCTTGGTCACAAAGAGGGCATGCCTGACGCAAACAAAAAGCGCACCGATGGTGAGCCCGCTATCGGTTTCATTGACAACATGGCAACGGCTGATAAGGGCCATACCATGGTCGGGGACTATACCGGGATGCCAGGATGGCTAGGTGCCATTCTTCCCAGTGCGTACCCCGAACGGTCCATGGAAGCGACATGGGATTTCGTGTGTCAGCTAGGGCATCTTCACCCGTTCGTCATTACGGCTGTCGCATTGCTCGGGGTGACTCCCCCTGGAATTGGCACGCTGGATACTCTCGCAGATGTGGCGAACCTTTACGGGGTGATGGCGAGCGCGCCGGTATCAGCCGGATTCTCAGTTTCGATCAAGGCAGGAGATGCCAAGATGCCCAATCCGCAATCGACACAGGTAGCGGCCGGTATCACCACGGAAGATGTGCGCAGACAGTATTACGATTCTGGCGTCGCTTACACGACGTGGATCAAAGAGATGTCTCTTGATCCTCTACAGCTCATTACCGTTGATGAGGCAACCGGCGAGTACGCCCGTGTTCCGATCACCCTCACATCAGACGGCGCGACTTTCGGGGACGCCGTTCCGGTGGAAGTCGAATACGTGGATGCACCGGCTACAGCGGCGGCAAGCCGCATGGTCTACGCATCCAAGGATGAATCCCGCGCGGGGTTCACGAGTCGCGTGGAAAAGGACCTACCGCCGGTAGCCGCCATTCAGCGCGTACACAAGGCGGCAACAGTCGCAAAGGAAGGGCAGGGAACCATGACTGACATGGTCAAGCTCAGGGAAGCGCTGGGCCTTCCGGCCGACGCATCCGACGATCAGGTGAACACCGCCTATGCGGCGGCATTCCCCGCTACCCCACCGGCGACAGAGCCCGTTACGCCTGTCGCTGCGGCAACCCCGACGCCTAGCGGTCCGCTTCCGGAAGGCACGATGCTTCTGGATAGCTCCGTGGTCAAGCGTCTCCAAGAGGGTGCCGCTCAGGGCATCGCCGCAATGGCGGCAATCCAGAAGAACACGCGTGACACCGTGATCGCTGCGGCCATCGCGGATGGCAAGTTCCCGCCGTCCCGCAAGGAACACTACGAACTCATGTGGGATGGCGATCCGGTGGGTACCGAATCGCACATCAAGCGGCTTGCCGCTGGTGTCATTCCGCTACAGGCGTCCGGGTACGCCGGTACCGAGACGTACGAGGATGACATGAAGTACTACGGTCTGTACCCGGAAGACCGTCCGGCTAAGGCGGTCTAGTCGTGGCGGACTACGCCCCGGTATTCCTTCCGGGAACGGCAATCACCACAACGGCATCCGGCACGATTGCCGGTGGTGATCTTCTGGTGGTCTCAGGGTCGGGTACCGTTGCGAAAGCAGCGGCTAACCAGGCCATGAACTACGTAGGTGTTGCGGGTCATGATGCGACATCCGGAGTGAAGTTGACGATGATTTGTGCGCACGCTGTGCATGAGTCAATCGCTGACGGAACTGTTACCGCCGGTGATCTGCTCACGACTACGGCAACGGCCAACCGACAAGTCAAGACCGCTGCGGCTGTCACGACTCCCACCGCTGCTGACGTCACAACCACGAGAGCGCTTATCGGTATCGCTCTCACAACGGCATCGGACAACGCCACCGTGCGATGGATGCAAAGGTAAGAAAGGAGAGTTAGACATGGCTGATTACACCCCAGTGTTTCCGCTGGGAGCGGCACCATTCACCATGACGACTTCCGCCATCGTCACCGGCGGGAACCTGGTGGAAAGCACAGGTACGGGAACTGTCGCGCATGCAGGCGCGCTATCCGCCAAAGTCATTGGCATCGCTGGTCACGATGCCGCATCGGGTGCCAAGCTCACTGTGTGGCCCCTGAACTGCGTTCACGAAACCGTGACTGCGGCTGGTGTCACTGCCGGTAACCATCTCAAGGCGGTAGCCGCCGGTGCTGGAGTTGACCCGACTCCGGCATCGTATGACGTGGATGTCGGTGTGGCACTCACTACCGCAACCGCTGGTCTCGTCACACGATGGATGGGTCACTGACCTATGGCGAACCCGATAAGTGGAGATCTCAGAGGGCCGGTTAGTTCAGCTCTCAGGGTGATCTATCAGGATCTCATCATGGTGTATACCACCATAGATGAAACGTCATGGTCGTCTGAGAACCATGACACCATCACGGCCAACATCGATAGTGCGCGTGATTTGGTGTACGCGGCACTAGTCGCCAATCAGAGCGACTCAACGTAGAAAGGAAGTGTAAGCAATGCCGCACATCTACCCACCAGCCGCACCTACCCTTGCGGGTAACACGCTCACTATTTCCCGGTTCCTCAACTCACCGGCTTCCGTCCAGCGCCGTCTCAGGACGCTCGCTGAAAACCGATTCATCGCGGACTTCCTTCTGTCCGGCCGGTATGAGGTTTCGGGCGGCGCTCTGCTGTACGAACAGACCGAATCCATCTACACCGACAAGGCCATTGAGGCCGTCAACGCCGGTGCGGAATACCCGCGCTCACCGGCTTCCCCCGGACCTGCGGCGCTCGCCGGTGTGGTCAAGTGGGGACAAGACGTACCGATCACTGACGAGCATGTGAAGCGCTACGGTCGTCGCGCTGTGGATGTCTCCCTCACCAAGATCACCAACTTCATTGTCAAGCAGGTCGATAGCGTGTCGCTCGCTGTCATCGCTGCGGCTGCAACACAGACCCACGCCGCTGCTGTCAAGTGGGCCACCGTTGCGACGGCTGACCCTCTGTTCGACATCCTCACCGCTGCGGCTGTCATCCGTTCGAACGACCAAGGATATGAAGCTGACGTTGCTGTCATGAGTGACATCAACTACGCGCGATTGGTCGCAAACCCCAAGATCATCTCGGGTCTTTCCCGCGAGTCCAACACCAGTGTCACCATGACCGGTGACCTTCTCACCATCGCGGGTCTCAAGATTCTCCCGACGAACAACCTTCCGGGCGCAGCGACTGAGTGTTACGTGCTGGATTCCACGATGACAGGCGGCATCGGTTACGAGCGGCTGGAAAGCCCTGAGTATTCGGGTGACCCTGCGAACGGTGTCGAATCGTGGATCCGTCGTGATCCTGCGGCCAACGATCAATGGATCGTGCGTGGTCGGCGGCCGGTGGTTCCCGTTGTTCAGGAACCTCTCGCGATTTACAAGATCACGAACCTGATCGCGTAATGCTTCCGTTCACGTCGCTCAATGCGGCCACGGCTACCGGTGTGGGTAGTAGTCGTGACCTTGAGGGTTCGTTCAAGAACCACACACTTATTGTGAGCACCACGGGCACATCAGTAAGTGGAACCATTAAGCTAGAAGGATCGCATGATGGTTCATTGTGGAAAGAGTTGACCAGTGCTGGTTTCAACGAACAGCAACCATCCATCATAGAAGTCCACACCTACCACGTTCGATACGTTCGGGCGAACCTTACATCCCTATCCGGTTCATCGCCGGTGGTGACCGCTTCCATCGCTAGCGGGAACGGAGACTGAGACAATGGCACATCAGGTTATGTGGCAGTCCGTATGCTTTACGGACAAAGATGGTGTAGATCACTACACCCATCGTGGTGCGGACGCTCCCGATTGGGTGGACGTGAACACCCTGTTCTACCTCACGTCGGCGGGTGCCCTTCAAGTCGTGGATAGGGGAGACGCTGAACCGGCCGCTAAGGCTGTCGAGTCTCACCCCCTACCAGACGCACCGGGCGAACTCGTCAAGCCCTCTGCGGACGATCCCAAACCCGCGTGGGTGGACTACGCGAGTGACGAACGCAACCCCAACCGGATCACCCACGATCAGGCAACGGGCATGACCAAGTCCGCGCTCATGGAGCGGTTCAAGTAAGAGCCGGTATCCCCCGGTGGTTAGCGTGGGTGCCATCAACCGGGGGATGCCCTCTTGAAAGGAAGATGAACAATGGCTCTGCAAACCTCTCCTATTCCCCCGGTACTGAACAACGCGTTCACGGGCTTGACGGGCGTAGGACAGTCATCGGGTTTCGTTGCTGCCACCACCGGCGGGGACATGTTCCCTATCAGTGGGCAGGGAATCCTACTCACGTTCAAGACCGTAGGTACCGCGATCACCGTCACCCTTGACAGTGTGACCCTGAGCAACTACGGCGATGACAAGAACCCCACAATTGTTCTGGCCGCAACGGATGAGCAACGCGTGTTCATCAAGAACGATGGCCGGTTCGATCAAGGCGGGGTGAACAAGGGACTCGTGGCCGTCACGTATTCGGGCGCGATCACCACTCAGCTTTGCCAATCGTGCACGATTCCAGGTCTGTAGGTAGTCATGGGCTTCAAGGAACAAGCAGGGTACGCAACGGATCCCGATTTCCGTAAGCGTATTCTCGTGGCGTCCTTGACTGCGGCTGTCGCCATTCAGGGTGAGGACAAGCCAGCACAGATGAAAGGTGGCGAGTACACCAAGCGCCAAGTGCTCGCTTCCAAGCTGATCCAAACCGGCGGTCTAGGTGCCCTGAACGAGGACCTACAGCGGATGTTCGTGTGGGTGGTCATCACGAATGCTGTCATCACACCCGCTAGTGATGACGGCGCTATCCAATTCGTGGTGAACTCCGTATTCTCCAAGTGTGCGGGTGCCACCGGGGTTGAGGTCTAATGACTGAGGTATGGGCACCGACGCTAGTGGATGTCGGCGGGTGCATCCCTACTCGGACGGTTAACGTGAACCTTCCGGGATCGCTGGAGTACCTGAACACTTTCACTGCGGACACGCGTCCCACCGCGCTACAGGCTCAGCCGATTATCGATCACGCAGTGAATGACGTGCTTGAGGCAGTGAGCGCGGTACCGGTTGAGCTACAGAAAGCATGCGCCAATGCGGCTATGTGGCGTGCCGCTGCTGACATTGAACTCGCGTATCCGGATCGAAACGCAGATGCCGATTACTACCGATTGCTAAACGACCGTGCGCAATACGCATGGGACTTGATGCTCAAGGCGGCTACGGCAGACAACAGTTCCAACGCTACGGCTCGCCTAACTTGGTATGCCGGTGTTGCCCCATGGTGGGCAGATAGGACAGACATCTAATGTCGCATCGCCCAGAAGACAACTACTCGTACGTAGCCACTGAGGACATTTTCAGCGGCTCTGTCCGCGCGTTCGCCATCGGGGATCCCATCCCGGATGACACGGTGGAAGAACTAGGGCTACTCGACTCCGGACAAGCCTGCCACCGTGACGACTACGAACGGCCGGACGGTGAGAAGGCCGAACCGACACAGGCCATGAAGCGCGGGGAAATGCCCGCTCACCTACAGGACAGCATGTCGCCTTCCGCCGACACAGGTTCAAGCCGAACCAAGACCGCGACCACCAGCAAGGCTAAGGCCGCAGAGAAGGCGGACGCGTAGCCATGGCGCATCGCCCTGAGGACGTTGCCGCGCTTGACGCTCATGAGCACGGGACCGAACCCCAAACTGAGGGGATCGTCTTCCGGCTTATCGACGTGGAACCGTTCGCTGGGCTGATAGCCGCTGTGGCTCGCTACTGCATGTCCCTTACCCCTGAGGTATACGCGGCTCATAGTCCGGCCGCTACAGAGGCACTCAGCGACGTACAGGGCATCATGTGGCGACTTGAGCACGCGAACGTGGAACGGGTGTGATCACATGGCCATCGGTGGTGTGATCATCTGGGATGACTCGGAGTTCAATGAGCTACTCGAATCCGAGTCAGGTCGGGTGGCTATCTATTTCCGTAGAGTCGGGGAAGTCGTGACGCAAGGTGCCAAGCGCCGTGCGCCGGTATCTCCCGATGGATCCAACGGCCGTCCGTCCGGGTACATGCGATCTCAAATCGGATGGATCATTGGCACTGACGGTGAGGGTCTCTATGTGGATGTGATCTCACCAGCCACCACACCAGCCGGATTCCCCTATGGTCTCGGGGTGGAAGTCGGTACCGCTGCGCACATCATCCGTAGCCATGGCCCGTACCCACTGCGCAACCGCCGTACCGGTCAAGTGTTCGGCAGGGAAGTTCACCACCCCGGTACGAACGCTCAGCCCTATTTGCGTCCGGCTATGGATGACGTTAGGAGCATGTGATGCTTGATGTTGAGGGCATTGTCTGCGACTGGCTTAACACCCGTACGGATATCGTCGGTCCCACTAAGCCACTGAATGCAGGTGCGCATCTCAAGCGCATTCGTCATCAGGGGTGCTATGCGTACATCATCGCCACCGGAACCCCCGCCGACTTGGTTCAGGAAGTGCCCACCGGAAAGGCACGCATTTCCGTAACCATTTATGGCATGACCAAAGAGGTAGCCGCTAGGGGAGCGGTAGCCTATGGCACCATCCTAGAACGTATTGCACTTGGGGTCACTGAGAAGATGGGTGATTACAAGTGCGTTGCGATTGACAACATCACCGGTCCCACGCCTGTTGATGATCAGCTCACTACCCGTGAGGAACATCGGTATCTAGTTGATGCCGATTTCTGGATTACCGGCTAGGTCGGTAACGAATGCCGCTAGGCGGCAAGAGAGGAATGGGACATGCCCGCTGTAACAGTTCCCATTGATGCCATTGCGTTGGGACCGGGGTTTCTCTATTGGGCTCCCCTACTCAGCACCGTACCGACGAACACGGTAGCCGGTTCCAAGTTCACGGACACATGGCCCGGTGCTTGGCTGCTGTTCGGCGCAACGGCCGACGGTACGGAATTCTCGTACAAGCCCGCAACCGATGACGTGGAAGTCGCTGAGTACTACGACCCGGTAGCGGTCGTGAGTACCGGACGCGAGATCAGTATCACTTTCGAACTCGCGCAAGTCCATGCAACCAACTTCAAGCGCGTCCTGAATGGTGGCACGCTTGGCACGTCCGGTTCAGGCGCAACGCTACTCAGCACGTACGATCCCCCGGACGTTGGGGCAGAAGTGCGCGCCATGGTCGGATGGGAATCCCAGGACTCGACTGAACGACTGATCATGTTCCAGTGTTTCCAAACCGGCGACGTCAAGATCTCCCGTAAGAAGGGCGCGGCAAACGCCACCCTGCCCACGGAGTTCCGCGCTGAAAAGCCGTCCGGCCTTCCGCCGTTCCGGCAATTCTTTGCGGGTGCCCTCAGGGGCTAACGCTTAGACCCGCGTGCCCGGTATTAGCTGGGGGGTCGATACCGGGCACGCGTCAACCCCCTAGCCGCAAGGCGGCTATCAACACTCTTTAGGAGAGTGACATGTCAGGACAGGTAAACGCACACGATGCGCTGAGACTACTGCCGGAAGACTACGCGTCGGTCGTGGCGGAAGTCATCCCGGAAACCCCGCGATCTCCTGAGGAGATCGCTGAGGACAACGCCATTAAGGCGCAAGCCGTGACGGAAGGCGTAGCCGTCATCACGGAAGGCAAGACGCTCGCACGTAAGGTCATCCTGCGAACCGCCTATGAAGGTGCACCCACTGAGCACAAGCAAGGCAAGATGTTCCGCATCTCTGATCGCGTCGGGTTGCTGCCTCTCGCTGAGTTCGCTTATCACGCGAATAGCGGGATGGATACCGGCGACATGGGAGCGATGGCCGCCATTTACGAGATGCTGAAAGACTGCATCCGTCCTGAGGAATGGCCCGCATTTCTCCGTTGGGGCAAGGACATCAAAGCGGACGTGGAAGATCTCATGGACGTTGTGAATCAGACCACGGAGCTTCTCACCGCGCGCCCTACCGTGCCGGGTTCCGGCTACTCGCAACCGTCTATGGAAACCTCGGATTCTGGGATGGAAGACTCATCTCAAACGGGGGGCCTGGTCAACGTGGCAGATCTGGGGAGACTGGCGTCTATGCGCTAACCCCACGCCAAGCATGCAACATGGTGTACGCGCATCGCATGGAGAACTGTGACGCTGAGGAAGCTGAGGAGTTCCTAGAGGAATTGGCCGCTCCGCTCAGTAGTCGAGAACGAAAGGCTGAGCGGAACATCGGGAGATGGCTAAGGGGGTGAGAGTATGGCCGGTACACCACTGGCAAGCGCGTTCATTAGGCTACGGCCGGACACGTCGGATTTCCGTAGGGAAGCTGAGCGTGATCTAGGTGACGCTGGACGTAGGGCCGGTTCCGAATTCGGGGATGAGTTCGGAGCTGGTCTCAGCCGCAGTAACGCGCCTGAGGAAGCCGGGCAACGAACCGGCGGCCGGTTCGGTGGGGCGTTCGCTGACTCCCTCAAGGTAGCCGCCGGTGTGGCGGTAGCCGCTGTGGCTGGTAAGGCCGCAGACGCGCTCTCAGAGGGTTTCACCGCTGCTCTAGATGTGGGTGCCGCACGCAGCAAGCTGCAAGCTCAGCTGGGGCTGACGGCGGACGAGTCCAAGCGCATCGGTGGTGTTGCCGGAAAGCTGTTCGCCGGTGCTTATGGCGACAGCATGGAGGAAGTCAACGCGGCTGTTACATCCGTCATTCAGAACATGGATGGTATGCGGGGTGCCAGTAGTAAGACGCTAGAGGATATTTCTCAGCGGGCTATCACCGTTGGTCAGGTAATGAATGCGGATGTCGGGGACGTCACTAAGGCTGTCTCTCAGCTCATGCGTACTGGTTTGGCTAAGAACGCCGGTGAGGCATTCGACATCCTGACCAAGGGTGCGCAGACTGGCGCAAACGCATCTGAGGATCTACTGGACACGTTCAATGAGTACGGTACCCAGTTCCGTAAGATGGGAATCAGCGGAGCGGAAGCCACCGGCATCATTCAGCAGGGGCTCAAGGGTGGTGCGCGCGACGCTGACATTGTGGCGGACGCGATCAAGGAATTCAGCATCCGCGCTACCGCTGGTGGTAAAGCTACTGATAGCGCATTCAAATCTCTTGGTCTAAGCGGCAAACAAATGACGGCCGATATTGCGGCCGGTGGGCCCAAGGCTAATGCGGCGCTTGACACCACCCTGGACAGGCTACGTGGCATTAAGAACCCAGTGGATCAAGCCGCTATCGCCACAGCGCTATTCGGTACGCAAGCTGAGGATCTAGGCGCGGCACTCTTCAAGATCGACCCATCGGAAGCCACCAAGTCTCTGGGTGCGCTCACGGGGGCAACCGATAAAGCCAACGCTGCGCTAGGTGATAATGCGGCATCTAAGCTGGAATCGTTTAAACGTTCGATGACAGTGAACGTCACCACTGTCATCGCTAACCAGGTGATCCCTCACCTGGAAACGCTTGGGGCTGCATTCACAAGCATAGGTGGATCAGGTCCGGGACTCGCAGCGGCGGCTGTGCCCATTGTCAGTATCGGTATCGCGGCCAAAGTCGGATCCGTTGCGGTCAATGGTATCAAGACGGGTATCTCAGGGATCTCTGCCGCCGCCGGTGGGGTTCGAGCAGCGGCTACCGGCATCGGTTCCCTAGCGTCCGGCTTCCGTTCGGCGGATGCAGCCTCAAGCGCGTTCAGCGGACGCATGGGGACTATTGGGGGAGCGGCGCGCTCAGCGTTCAACGCTGCGGCATCCGGTGCCCGTACAGCGGCTACAGCGACGCTCAGCGCAGCGTCAGCGGCCGGTACAGCGGCTCTGGCGTGGGCAAGGAACGCGGCGGCTGTCGTACTGAGCACGGCGCGCACTGTCGCTGCGGCTGTTGTCCAAAAAGCTGTAGCCATCGCTACGCGAGCTTGGGCTGTCGCGCAACTGGCGCTGAACGTGGTGATGAGTGCCAACCCCATTGCGCTTGTGGTGATCGCTATCGCTGCACTTGTTGCCGGTATAGTTATCGCGTATCGAAATAGCAATACGTTTAGGCAGATCGTTGACGCTGCATTCAGAGCGGTAGCCGCCGCTGGTAAGTTCATGTGGGACAGTGTACTCAAGCCTGTGTTCAACTTCTTTAGCGCCGCGCTGGCAGCGGGCGGTCGTGGGCTCAGCGTATACCTGGGCATCGCCAAGGCGGTGTGGAGTGGCATCGCAGCGGCTGGTAAGGCTATGTGGGACAACGTACTCAAGCCTATATTCGGTTTCCTGGGCACATCTATATCCGCTGGGGGAGTGCTATTCAGAGCGTATCTTGCCATAGCCAAAGCGGTATGGAGTGGGATAAGCAGCGCAGTCAGTGCCGGATGGAATGCTATTAAGCCACTGTTCAATTTCCTGGGTAATGCAATCGGGGTTAGCGGTACGGCTTTCAAGGTCTATCTAGGTATCGCTAAGGACGTATGGAACGGGGTGTCAGGCGCTGTAGGTGCGGGCTGGAATAAAATCAGCGGGTTCTTTGGACAGCTCAAAAACGGCATAGGACTTGTTGGCGGTGCGTTCGGTGCTGGAGCGAACGCCATCCGTTCCGCATGGAACAAGGTTCAGGATTACACAAAGGCACCGATCAACTTCGTCATCGGCACTGTGTACAACAAGGGCATCGTTGGCCTATGGAACAAGGTCATGGATTGGTTGCACCTTCCAGGTAACCTAAGGCTCGGTACGCTACAGGGGCTTGCATCCGGTGGCCCCATGCCGGTACGTCCCGGCATCTTCAATAAGCCGACGGCTATTGTAGGGGAAGGTAACTCCAGCTACCCCGAGTACGTGATCCCCACTGACCCCAAGTACAGGGGCAGAGCGCAAGCGCTGTGGCAAGCGGCTGGTGGCAACCTTCAAATGCTGCAATTCGGTGGGATCATCGACTCAGTTAAGAGCATCGCCAGTAAGGCGGTTAACCTTGGCAAGGACGCTATTGATCTTATCACCAATCCAGGGGCCATATGGGATCGACTGGTTAAACAGTTCGTCCCTAGTGCGGAAGGATTGCGTGATTCACCATGGGGCCACGCCGCCGCTGAGATCCCGAAACTTGTACTCAACAAAGCACGCGACTACGCACTGTCGATCTTCAAAGCATTTGGGGCTAGCTATGGGGGTGATGGCCAGGGTGTGGTTAACGCCGCGCTTAAGTACATGGGTCAAGGCGATGACAGAGGAGTGAACAACAACAACATATTCACTCGTCAATGGGGTTGGCCCTCAGGTACCCCATGGTGTGCCCTGTTCGCGTCTACAGCCATCCGGGATGCCAAAGCGGGTAAACGGTACCCTGGATACCCCACAGCGGCTGTAGAGGGTTTTGAAGGCGCTATGCGCCACGTGCCTGTGAGCGAAGGTCGCGCGGGGGACCTCGCTACGTACGGCCCCGGTAGGCACGTCAACATCATCATCAAAAAGGTCGGTGCTGCATATGACACAGTTGGCGGTAACCAGGGGCCGGTAGTTAGCCGGTACGTTCGTGGCGGACAAGCGTACGTGCTTAGACCGCTTGCGGCTGGTGGTGCTATCTCAGCGGCTAGGTCATCTGCATTTGAACAACGCACGGTATTCGCCCAGAGAAACTTTGATCCATACGATGATAGGGATCCCCTGCTAGGGCAACTCAGGAAAGAGCGCCGTCCGCTATTCGACACGGGTGGGTTTGTTTCGGGATGGCCATTCCATGCGAGTAAGCCTGAGGCTGTACTAGCTAACTCGCAGTGGCAGGACATTCACATGCTGGCATCTCGCGGTGCGCGTCCACCGATCATCGTGAATGTGAACGGTGTTGAGGGCATTCCAACTGAGAAGCAGCTCACCAACGCTCTTGAGCAGTCCACTATCATGTACGGGAGATGGTGACGGATGCCCGCTGTTACTACATTGATAGATCCGTCTGGAACTGAGTGGGCTCTTGATGGCTCTCTTGGCATCTGGGAGGGTCGGGGTAAGAAGGGGTTCCATGCTCCCAGCTATCAGCACTACCGAGACGAGAGCCCCACTATAGCGGGTGCCTTCTGGCGTGGTGTGCGAGCCCTTCCCCGAGAGTTGTTCCTGCCCATTGTGATCAGGGATGTCAATCGGGATGTGATGTTGGCCAAGCGACGTGCGCTTATCCGGGCTATTTCCCCCATCAAGGGGGAGTGCACCATCGAAAGTGCATGGCCGGATGGATCAGTGCGTTCCATTAAGTGCCGATATGTGGACGGCATGGACGCGGGAGAACAAGGCCCCGGTGAGTTCGGCATCACCACCATGCGGTATGGTCTCCGGTTCGTTGCTGATGACCCGTACACTTTCGGAGACATAGTCAATCAACAGTGGGACTTCAATGCTGCGACTCGTACTGAGCTACCCATACCCGGCGCTGATACGTTTTATGAAGTAGTCTCGTCATCTTACCTGGTTAACCCATTGCCGGGTGCGCCTCTCAATGCTAATTCTGGATTTGAAACAGTGGGTCCATCGGGATGGACAGGTGTAGGTGGTGCTCTCACTCAAGATCTTGTTGTCTTTAGTACAGGGATAGCTTCTGGTAAACTCGTACCGGATGGTGTGACGGCCAACGCACGCATTCAATCAAGTCAGGTGGCGGTTAATCCCGCCGGTGCTTACATCGCTACCGGCTCACTTAGGTGTGCTAATTCCAGAACGGTTAACCTGAACGTTAACTGGTATACCTCTGCCGCTGTGTATATCAGCACCACAAGCTACTCTCTATCTGTGACTGCAAACACGTGGACTCCATTCTCCACTGTTATGATATCCCCGTATAACGCAGGATTCGCGAGCGTGATCCCCACGCTTCCAGGTTCGTCAGTAGTCGGTGACGTTCTATATGCCGATGATACTGCAATTGGGGAGTCACTGGGGTCCACTGTTTACAACCCCGGTGATGTGGACACCTATCCGACGTGGACACTTAGCGGTCCGTTTACTCAGGTCACCATAGCTAACGCTGCGTCTAACAAATCGTTTACGTTGGTGCACACTCTTCCAGTAGGGGATAAGTTGTTCATCGTCACTGATCCCGGTAGCTCGTACATAGTAGACGGCGCTGGAGTAAACCGATGGAACACTTTGCAAGCCGGATATGAGCTGTGGCCACTGGTCAGCGGATACAACCCACTGAGTGTGTCCATCAGTAGTGCGGTAAGTGGCGCAACCGCTAGTATGACTTTCCGTTCACGTTATGAGGCTGACTAAATGAGTGCGTTCGTATCGCTGGACGGCGCGACACAGCTAGGCCCTGGGGAGGATAGGCAGCTTCAGGTGACCACCGCGCACCACACCATGGCCGTGTCCCTCACAGGTGAACCAACTAACTGCGTGGTGGCTCTGGAAGGCTCGCATGATGGCTACGTATGGTTCTCCATGGGAACGCTACAGATGTACCTTACGGGTGGCACCAAGACGACTCAGCCAACAGGCAGTCTGTTCAACCATGTCCGGGCCAACCTCCTAGAGCTAGAAGGCGGAATCGATCCACGAGTCACCGCGAGCATCGCTAGCGCGGATGGTGTCTAATGGCTGTAACAGCGGCACCCCCGTATCGATTGATCGTTCGAAACACCATCATGGATGTCACAGGAGAAATAGGTCGACTATCCTCACTCAAACTCATACCTAGATTCAACGGGGTAGGAGCGTTTCAACTGACACTGCCACTTCAAGATCCCAAATCCGCACTGCTTATTCCGGGTGGGTGGCTGGAGTTCACATCGCAGGGCAATGCGATCATGGCGGCTCAGATCCGAGGTATGAAGACTGTCCAGGATGAGAATAATCCTGGTGGCACTCTTACGGTATACGGTCCCTCCGCTGAGCAAGTCATTGCGGATAGGCTTGCGTATCAGGTACCCACGTCCACGGCGGCTGTGCAGAGCGCCGATGATTACGACAATAGAAGTGCAGCAACAGCAGAGACGATTATCAAAGGGTATGTCAACGACAATGCGGGTCCGGGTGCTCTTACATTTCGTCGCACAACTAACCTGGTTATGGAGACTAACCTGTTTAGGGGATCGATTGTTAAGGGTTCAGCGCGCATGACCAATCTCCTAGAGTTGTGTGCTGGACTGGCTACCGCCGGTGGTGTGGGTTTTCGAGTGGTGTTCAACGCATCTGGGCAGCTTGAGTTTCGGGTGTACGTACCGGTGGACAAATCAGACAGCATTAAGTTTGGTACATCCCTGGGCAACCTGGTATCATTTGAGCGCACGCAAGAGGCAGCTAAAACTAATTGCGCTATTGTGGGTGGGGGCGGGGATGGTACGGCTAGAACCTTTAGGGAAATCAATGATGGCACTGCCCAAGGCTTGTGGTCTAACCGCACAGAAACGTTTGTGGACCGTAGAGACACTATCGACACTACAGAGTTGGATCAAGCGGGCACAGAGGAAGTGGTAAACAACGGGCCGGTTAATGGGCTGTCTATCAAAACAGCAGATATCCCTAACTTGCTGTTTTACCGTGACTATTTCCTTGGGGACAAAGTGAGTATTCCTCAGGCGGGGATCATTGATGTCCTACGTGAGGTAGAGATCAACTGGTCTGCCGCTGACGGTCCGAGTACCGAGAGCACTGTTGGTACAGCGACATCTACGGGTACTCTAAAAATGCTGAGCGACCTTACTGCTATCAACGCCAGAGTCGCTGCATTGCAAGCTAAGAAATGAGATACGAATATGGCCACTGAGTATGCCGCGCCGTTCTCCGGTACGGCTATCACCACGTCTCAACAGTACCGAGATCGTTACCGGCCTGGACAATGGGACTATGTTGACGACAACATAAACGGTACGTCCCTTGCAGTAACAAACGCCGCCAACGTCAACGTGAACATCGCAAATGGTCCGGCAATCGTACAGGGTGCGTCATACTCCCTCACAGCCGGACCGGCAGTGCTCGCTGTGGCTGCTAATGGTGGCGGTTCCAATCGATTCGATATCGTGGTGTTGCGGTACGATGCGTCGCACAACCCTGGTGTGTACCTGGCCATTGTGCAAGGTGTTGCCGGTTCCGGGATGCCTGCACTAACCCGATCAGCCACCGGTGTATGGGAGATGCCCCTAGCGCACTACGAAAAGCAACCGGGTGGAAACATTGTCAACCTGGTGGATAGGCGCATCTACTCGGACGGCACTGGGGGGATCATAGGACCTGACGTCAACTGGGCACCGGTAGGACCCGGGCGGCGAACGGGTATGCGATTCCGTGACTGGACTCAAGGTGTCGATTACACATACAACGGAGCGTCATGGGTAGAGGATGGGATCCTTTCCTCGTACATCGCGTACACACCAGTCTGGACTAGTTCGGGTACGGCACCCGCCATCGGTAACGGTACTATCGTTGGCCGGTACAAGGTGTTGGCCGGTAAGAACATCATGTTCTACGCTCGCATCATCGCCGGTACCACAACGACGTACGGAACTGGTAACTACTCGCTCAGCTTGCCGCCCACTGCGGCATGCCGGACAACGGATGAACAGTTCACCCAAGCGCGAATCTTTGACTCATCCGCCGGACTTGCATACGTAGGGCAGGGTGTGCTGAGCGGCACGACAGTCCTACTTCAAGCATTGCAGCCTACGCTTAACCCCGCGATTCTGAACTGTACCAACACTCACCCAATGACGGGCACAACGGGTGACCGTTGGTCTACATGGGGCGTGTTCGAAACAGTGTAAGGAGAACGTCATGGCTTTCGGTATCGACTATGCATGGTCGCGTCCCACGATAGCCGCCATGAAAGCGGCTGGTGTCACGTTCGTATGCCGGTACCTATCACATGACACGACAGGCAAGAACATCGGTGCCGCTGAGCTGCAATCCCTGAGAGCCGCCGGTATGGCCATCATCCTGGTGTGGGAGTCCACAGCGGCAAGAGCCCTAGCCGGTACAGGTGCCGGACAGGCGGACGCCGTGACGGCGCTCTCACAGGCTCGGGGCTTGGGGTTCCCCGACGACCGCCCTCTGTTCTTCGCAGTGGACTTTGACGCTGTGCTGACAGAGCAACCCAAGATCAATGACTACCTTGACGGCGCGGCATCGGTCATAGGACTTAACCGGATGGGTATGTATTCTGGGTACGGTCCCATGGTGAGAGCATTCGACGCGGGGAAGATCCGTTACGGATGGCAAACTTACGCGTGGTCGGCGGGTAAGTGGGATGCCCGCGCGGGCCTACAGCAGTATTCGAATGACGAACTGATAGGCGGACAGGATGTCGATTTCAATCGATCGATCCTGGACGATTTCGGACAATGGACAACGGGGGATAGCGTGGCCATCACAGACGCGGACGCTTTGAAGATTGCCAAAGCCGTATGGCTGACGGACAACATCATCAAGGCGGCTGACGGCGGTACGGCTAACACCCACTGGACACCCGCATTCCATGTCGAGTCGCTGGGCAAGTTCGTGCGGTCTATCAGTGCCGCGCTCGCTGGTCTTGATCCCAGCGTGGATGAGGCGCAGATCATCGCCGGTATCCTGTCCGGCATCGGTCCCGCGCTAGACCCTGAGAGACTCGCTGACGCCATCGCAACCCACATGGGTACCGAGATGGCGAGCGCCACCCTTGATGCCCTTAGGGCAAGACTGGAGACCTGACACCATGACCCTAGCCGTTCTCCTACTCGTCATCGCGTTCATCCTGTTCATGATCGATGCTTTCGGGGGTTTCTTCCCCAAGGTTGCCGGACGGCTTCAAGGCCGGATGAGCTTCCTAGCGCTTGGGCTAGCGCTGTGGGTTCTGACGATCATCATGGACAGATGGTGATCCATGCCTGATGAACTTGGTCGGGGAAACATCCCCGTACCTGATCCGTCCCTGCTTACCACTGAGCAACTCAGGCGGGAACTGGGATCGCTGCGTGAGGTAATCGAGACACGGCTAGCCGGTATGGATAGGGCTACCGAGTTGATTGCTGACGAACTGGTCAAACTGACCAGTGATTTCGTCGGCCGTCTAGACCGCATGCGCGCAGACAAGAACGATCAGTTCAAGTCCGAACGCGAATACATCATGGGTCAAATCGATATCGTTCGGGCCATCGCGGAAGAACGCTTTGCGGCTGTCGATACTCGGTTCAATGAACGGGACGCGCGCACGCAGCAAGCAGCGGATGAGGCTCGCATCTCTCTGGACGCTGCGCTAGCGGCGGCAAAGGAAGCCGTATCCGAACAGAACAAAGCCAACACCCTAGCGATTGACAAATCAGGTGCGGCTACTCAGAAACAATTGGACTCGCTCATTCTCCAAATGAATACGTCCAATGAATCACTGAACGATAAGATCCTGGAATTGCGCGGACGGCTAGACCGCAGTGAGGGCAAGTCACAAGGTGGGCTTGCACTCTGGGGAGTCATCGCCGGTGTGATCTTGCTGGTGGTCGCAATCGTCGGGGTATACTTGTCCGCAAAGGGCGCATAGCTTCCGGATACAGGTCCGGAGAAAGAGGAGAAAATTGAAATGGCCAATCCGGGTAATGGCGGGAATGGACCCGTCGAAACAAAGGTAACGGTGGCCGGTGTGGCGGCAACCGTGACCACGTTCATCATGGGGTGGATCCTCACACAGACGCATTGGTTTGACTCTGTCGCCGGTGCTCTGTCCGCTCTCATCCTCGCTGCTGTCTCAGGCGCTCTCACGTTCGGCGCGGCTTACTGGGCAAAGCACACGAACCGTACCGATCCGGCCGCACAAGCCGCCAAGCACGCTTCCTGATCCCGCCGACAGGTGCCCACTGGGAAACCCAGTGGGCATCACGCATCCCCCAAAGGAAACACATATGAATCAGTCAGAGCTTGAGGCCGTAGTGCTTCAATTGCAGGAGACAACCCCGACGCTGGAAGAACAATGGTTCGCCATCGGGGTACAAGGATGGGTAGATAGTGCCGGTAACATCACCCGTTCCGTAGGTGGGCATCGAACGACCATCATGGTTGCGCCGGTAGCGTGCCGCATTCTCAGTGTGGTTTCGTCGTTCGAATATTTCGCCTGTCCAGCGAGCGACACGGATTACTGGTCTATCGGACTGGAAAAGGGATCCGGCACATCGTTCCCGAACATCACGACCAAGAGCACGCAAGTAACCGGTGCGAATGCCAACGGCGGGATCGTGGGACGTACCGCATGGTCGTTCGACTCTGGCAACTGGGGGAATGCTGATCTGGCACAAGGTCAGCTACTCGCGTTGAACTTCACCCGTACCGGCTCAGCGCCGAACATCCTCTACCCCGCAACGCACACAGTCAGGTACCGGCCGCTGTGACAGAGTCCCGAGCATGGCCACTGATCACGCCGGTATCGACAGACCGCGTGCTGATCCATCACGTATCCGATACGCATTTCGGGTACCGCCCATGGTCGTACGCAGAGGGTGATCACTTGTTGGACGATCTACGTAAGGGACTCGTACCCCTTCCGGATCTGTTCATTCATACCGGCGATATCGTGGATGGCACCGCATCACAGGTGGACACCCGCACAGAGGACGCTTACGCGCTCGCTTGGCTGGACGCTGCGGCCTTCAAACAGCCCGCGCTATGGGCCATGGGCAACCATGACGTACGAGACCGTACGGTCCACACGAGAGCCCAATGGAAAGCTATCTACGGGCACAGCGCCAATCGGTTTGTGGACGTCGGCGGGATCCGGTTCATCACGTTCACGGTCGATAGCTTCTCTGGGCTCGATTCCCTGTGGACGGTACCGGCGGCAACGTGGGAATGGGTTGCCGCTGTGGCTTCCACCGCGCTAGGGCCGGTGGTCCTGGTGAGCCATTACCCCCCGACCGAACTTGGCGGGGTGATCCCCGAGAACGCGCTACTCCCTCAGGCCACGCTGAATGATCTGATCGGAGACGTACCGGCGATCATGGGCATGATGTGCGGGCACATGCACAAAGATCTCTCGGACCTTGATGCAGCGTCATTCGTGACGCTCGGGGGTAGGGCTATCCCGCTGCTCACTGATCTCTCAGCGATGCTGTCTCTTGAGGGTCAACCGGGACGCGACTACTCAGGACGCATTGAAAGCAAGACGGCTTATGTCGAGATGCTGCCTGATCTATGGCGCGTCCACTACCGGCGGCATGGTGGCCACATGTGGGGCGGCCCTGACGGACAGAGGGTCACCACTATGGATCTGGTTACCGGGACGGTAACCAGGGGCATGGCCTAGACGGCTCTCAGATGGATTGTGGGGGACATGCGACAGCCCCCGGTGTAAGGACACCGGGGGCTGTCTGTTGCGGTCGTACGGTGCCGCTCAGAGCGGCCGGTGGCTAGATCAGGCGGGTGACGTCAATCAGCTTGGCGTTCGCCGGATCCGTGATCTCTTCACTGTCCAGCGCGGCGAACCACGCGGCTTCCGCCGCACTGATGACGTTGTAAATGATCGTGTCACCAGGGGTGCCGGATTGCTCCCACTGAACTAGGTAGTCAGCCATCTCAGGATGTCCGGCCACTGTCGCGCCGCTGCTGAGCCTGTAGCGCAGCGAGCTTGTCACTGGCTTCCGTCCGCGCGTCGGGGTTCGCGTCGTTCGCGCGGATGGTCTCGTTCAGTCGGCGGGACTGCCGAACGTAGCTGTCATGATCCATGGTCGTACTTCCTTTCGGTTGGGTTAGTCGCACGTTTCGTGCGAGTACTGGTCATCGATCTGGCACTTGATCCACGCGGATTCGTGCACGTAGATCGTGCGGTCTTTGCTGCCCTTGTTCCGGAGCGTGAGCGTGTAAGCCTTGCCGGTGTGGATTTTCTTGACGACCTTACCGGCGGCCGGTGACGTCTGCTTACCGGCCGCCTTGTTCGCGCGACCTTCCGGGGTAGAGCCACACGCGACCACGAGAGCGAACGCCATGACGGCCATGATCAATGGCCTGAGGTTTTGTTTCACGTGAATCATCGCGCTACTCCATTTCCGTAGCGCGGTAGAGGATGCCGTCCTCATCACGGAGAACAACGGCACCGGTCTTGGAATGCCCGATGACTTCCCAGACCTCACCGGTTCGGTTGTCCGGCTGGTCATCGATCTTGGGGTCTTCCCCGATGAACATCCACACGTTGGCCGGTTGAATGACCTTGATCGGAAGACCGTCCTTGACGGCGTGGTTCATCCCGGCTTTGATCTGCGTGGGTGTGAGGTCTGTGCGCTGGACGATGGTGTCTACGTGAACAGGCTTCCCCGCCATGTCCGTAAGCACCTTGAGAACGATTGAGCGAACCATCTTGCCAGTAGCCATTTCGTGATCCCTTTCGATGGGGCTTACATGGGTGAGTCCCCACCGGCGAACCGGTGGGGACTCGTGGTGTTACTTGGCGCTGACGGACTTGCGGACGGCGGGCTTACCGGCGGCCGGTGCGCCGTTGCCAGTGTCGGCGGTCGCGTCGGGAACGGTCTTGAACGGGTCGGACGGCGCGGCGCTCGCAGCGGTGACGGTAGCGGGCTTGTCCTCATCCGGCTTGTCAACGGCCTTGAAGCTGATCCACACGTCAGGGCCGGTGAGGGTCGGGAGTTCACGCAGCGGGATGACGTCCTTGCTGGTGGCCTTGTCGGGGTGGACCTTGAGGACCTGAACGGACACCTTCCACTCATGCGCGGTACCCGCACGCCGGATCGCCCGTTCGACAGTGTGCGCCTTGTCGGCGGGGACTTCCACCGCGAGAGGCTTGGGGCTGTCGTACGACTTGATGACGTGCGACTCCATGACGTTCTCACCGGGCTGACGGCCACGGCTGGACGTCTGGAACGACGTCTGTACGGGCGTGACGTTCTTGAGGAAATCGAGATCTGACACTTGGTTGATCCCTTTCGATCGATTCGGTTTGGTGTCTCCAAGTTACATGCGCAAGCGCTGCCAGTCAACCCCCGAATAGAACATCCATGCGAACGTGCCTACGATGATGACGATCATGAGCGGAGTGACCACATAGCGTTCCGTGATCCCGTTCGTCTTGAACAGGTTGAACCTGACGTTCTTCCCCGAGAACGGCCAGAAGATAGGGCACCCCATGGGGGTGACCATGTCCCCCAAGATGTGGATCAGGCATCCGGCCATCACAGCGACAGGTACAGTATCCAGCCGGATATCAGTGAGACAGACCACAGCGAGTACCACGGGGATAGGCAGAACATCATCTATCCATCCCGGTATCTTCATGATGCGGACAGCACCCGCGAGACATAGGATCATGATCACGCTGAGCGCCACCATGCCGGGTACGGTGTGCCGGTTCTCTACCCCGAGTTGAGCCACCACCCCGAGCATGCCAACACCGGCGATTGAGTGAGTCCCCCGACGATGCCCGCCGGTGAGCTTGCCCATGATCCAACAAAACCCCCGTGTCAGCGGACCGTACATGTTAGAGATCGTGGAACGAGGGTGATCGATATCGGGCAGGATAGCCGCGCCGGTACAAAGAGCGGCACCTAGGATTCCGTCCCATACCGGGATGCCAGTAAGGTACGCGCCACCTACACCAGCCGCTAGGCCAGTGAGCCAATGCGTCTTTCCCATCATCGGATATACCATCCCTTTCTTTGGGGGTACCTATTAGGTACGCATGATCAAGCAGTGTACGAACAGACGTTCCACCGTAGCTTGACACTAGGGTGACGGTACGTCAATCTTGGCACATGGCACGCAAAGAGATGGTACCCGTGGATAAGCCGACCGTACCGGCTGAGTACGGCGGTTACGCTGACGTGCCATACGGGGGGTACGCAGCGGCACCCCAGATAATCGCTGAGGAACCCGAGTGGTTGAAACTCAGGCCAACGCACAACCCTGATTCCAAACTGGAACATGGGTTTGTGCAGGTCATGACACCGCTGCGGTTTGTGTGCCGTACCATCCTGCTTTGCACCTGGAATGTGTGGTGGTTCCTTGCCATTGCGGGTACCATCCTTGGTATCGTCATACTTTTGATAGCTCGATAGTCCCAACGAAAGGACACAGATCATGAGGCTTCAAGTAGCTCTCAACCACATCCGGAATAGCATCCGGCTGGTGACCCTGGTCATCATGTTCACTGCGGTAGTCATCGCGACAGCCGCCGGTTTCGCACACTCATACGCCGGACTCTTTGACTGGGGTATGGCGCACAAGCTCACAGGCTGGAAGGCGGACACGTTCCCGCTACTGGTGGACATGTTCATCTTGGTTGGGGAACTGGGCTTGTTCCTGATCGCGCTGGACGGCCTCAAGGTCCGCAAGTCGGTTACCGCGTGGCTTGACATTCTGATCCCGTCCGCCGTCATCGCGGCCGGTTGGGGTGCCTCGCTGTGGTTCAACATCAACCACCTTGACGGCGCAACGCAGGATGATCAGATCACGTTCGCCATCCCGCCGATAGCCGCCATGATCGGACTCATGATCCTCTTGCGTACCGTCCACCGGTACGCGGCACGCCTGGAAGATGCCACCGTGTTCCAGCCCGCCGACGCGGTACCCGAGCCTGTACCGCTGGTGGTCCCTGACGATGTGCCATCCGTGATGGCATCTACCCCCGTACCGCCGGTGGTCCGTACATGGCACATCAAAACCCCGACGCTGTACCGAGTTGGCACCGACGCGCGTACCGTCTGGCCGGTGCTGGCACCTACCCCCGTACCGTTGGACGTGTCCACAAACGGTAACGGCGTTTTGTCTGACTGGTCACTGATCGATGCGGAGAAAGCAGCGTACGGCCCTGAGAGCCACGCACAGACCATGACCCCCGTCCCGGTACGAGACGTCCAGCCCACGTCTGATAGCCCCACAGCGGCACGCACAGAGCCCCGTGTTGAGGCTCTGAGTACCGACGAACGCCACGCAAAGGGGCTGACCTACTGTGCGGAATTCCAGATGGTCACAAAGAAGCTTCCGTCTCAGCGAGTACTAGCTACGTATCTCGGTATGAAGAACCGGGATCCCGCTAGGGACATCATCACCCACGCAAAGGAACTGATCAAGAATGACACGCTCAAAGATCATCTACCTGACGCCACCCACACCGCCGGTTAGCCGGAAGGCTAAGGCGAACCCCAGTCAGGCACGTGAGGCGTACAAGATCCTGTTCAAGAATAGGGCGGCCCTGTTTCCGGTATGGATAGCGTTCGCGCTGTACGTGCTGGTGACCATCATTGGTCCCTACGCATGGGGGCCACTGGTGGTATGGGTCGGGGGTACCGCCGTAACTGGCATGTGGTACCAAGCGCGGTACGAGCCACCCCGGTACGTGCCATGGCTCAGATTGGAACGGCCGGTAGAGCATTGGTACGCGGCGGCATGTGCCATGGTTGGAACGCTGTGGGCAGGGTGGTCCATCTGGAACCCCGCCGGTACCCCCGGCTTGCGTGCCACCGGGGTAGCGCTCTGCCTCATGATCGTGATGGCCGCGCCATGGTGGCACCACCGGCGCATCCGGGGTTCCATCCCGCTGCGGATGGACGGCCTCAGTGGTACGGAGCGGAACGCCAGGATCCGAGAGGCACAGAAGTTGATCAGCGAGTGGACGGCGTTCACGTCAGCCGGACATGTCCAGGGTGCCAAGTTGCGTGCCATCACGATCAGCGAGTGGTGTATCTCGTTGTCCGTCCAGCTCAGGCGGGGTGCCACCGTTACGGAGTTCACCCCGCTCAGGCTTGCCAAGCTGGAGAGTGCCGCTGAGTTCGACGGTATGCATAACGGGGGTGCCAGAGTGGAACGGCTTGAGCGGCACACTCGCCAGGCCATTCTACGGTTCATGATCAAGGACCCTCACGAGAATCCGATCAAGGCACCGCTCACCGGTAACTCAAGCTTTGAAGACATCATGCTAGGGCTGTTCGAAACCGGCGAATCCGTTCTGTTCAAAATGGTAAACACCCTGGTAGGGGGCACTACCGGTGCCGGTAAGTCTGGCATTGTCAACATGATTGTTTGGGCGCTGGCACGTATCCCGACCGTAGCCATCGTGGGTATCGACATGAAGCCGGGGGCACCTGAGCTTGGGCCATGGCGCAAGGTGTTGCATGCTCTCGCGAACACCCCGGATGAGGTAACCGATGTGCTAGACCGGATCCTTGCCGGACTCGAATACCGGGGCGCGATCATGAAGGCGAACGGGTGGCGCAAGTGGATACCGACTCGTGAGCACCCGCATATCGTGCTGATCGTGGATGAGGTACAACGACTCAAGGACGTACGGGGCGCGGCTAAGAAGCTGAACCGGATCACGGAAATCATCCGCGCTTACGGTGGCTCGGTAATCGTGGCCACGCAATATCCGACAGCGCCGAATATCAGCGTGACCTTGAAGGGGAACTGTCCTCAGAAGATCGGTTTGTACGTGGAAGAAAGCGGCGCTGATCGTGTGATCTTCGGAGAGTCGGCCAGCCGGAACGGGTGGCGTCCGTCCGGCATCCCGAGCGACCGTGAAGGATCTTTCTACATCAGGTCCCCCAAGTACAAACGTCCCCTGCTAGCGCGGGCTTTCTGGCTGTCTGATGAGGACGTTCAAGATGCCGCTGAGACGCTCGCTCCGTTCCGTACGGCCATCGACGCAACCACCTGGAACCACCTAGACGGCTCACCTGCTAGAGCCGCTGTGGAAGCCGGTGAGCCCGCCGACGCGGACGACATGATCGTTGACGCTGAGATCGTGCCGGACGACGATCCGGCCGAACGCATCCTGAACGCGCTGCAAACCGTGGATCAAGTCAAGGACATCCTGAACCTGACAGGCATCCCCCGACCGACGCTGTACCGCCATCTCAAGATCCTTGAGGGTGATGGTCTGGTCTACTCACCCTCTCGGGGGGTCTGGAAACTGGCATCGGAAGCGTCTCAAGAGGATGCCGCGTGACGTCTCGCTGAGACGTCGAATCGCTATCTGCGCGCGTATGGACATGGGTATGTGCGTGAGACGAGCGTGAGACGAGACAAAGAAATGATCACTAACTGATCTCCAGTTAGTGATCATTTCCCTTTCCATGATGATCTCCGTGTGGCTCTGTGATCACCCAAAGTACGCCGTTGTGAGGGCGTAGATCACGGTGACCATGGCCAGTCCGATACCGACCACGCGGACGGCGAACCCACACCAGAAGCTCACGACCTGTTCGGCGTGACGCTTCCGGAGTTCCATCCGTCGGTACCATCCCGGCTTCCATGCGGAGTGCTGAACGGGCTTGCGACCCTTGCGCTTGGTGGGCTTCCTCTTGGTGGCCATGATCACCGTGTCCCTTGCGATCTCGACTTTGGTACCCTCAGTCAAGCACAACCATGAGGGAAGTCAAGAGCCTAACCATGTGGGTTGAGTGTGGCGTTCTGCTTGTCCTTGATCTCACCCACTGCGGAGAGAACAGCTTGCCTTATCAGATCTTGGTCGGGATCGTCGGAGATGATCCGGACAACTCCGATGGCCGGATCTTTGAGGATGATCGATGGCATGTAGATCACGAGAATGTACGCGCTGACGAACTGGCCACCACCGGCGGGTGCCAGACCTAGCGAGATGTCCCAACTGATCCGGCCGCCTTGAGCAGCGGCCTTGATCGCCTGGTATGCCCACTCTCGGACGGCATCCCCGATGTGCCGCACGTTGGCATCTGGCACGTGCCGGAACGGGGGTGCCATCTCTGGCACCTTCATCAGTGGCACCTGATCTTGGGACTTCATGAGCGGCACCTTTGGCATCTGATCTTGAGGTACCGTTCCGTCCTTGATGTGGCCCTTAGCGATCATGCGTGCCAAGTTGGTACGCATCTCGGGACTCTCGGGGTTCTGATCTTGTGGCATGTGCTGATCCTTTCGTGGGTGCTGGCACACAGAGTGTACGCCGAACGCATGGCGGTACGTAACTGGGGATGAATGACACTATGTAAAGCAGGACGTCAAGGCTCACGCAATGGGAGCGCAATCATGCCCCTGACCTGGCACTATCCCTGGCAGAAATCGCTGGATAGGTTGTACCGGGGAAGGGGTCGCTAGTCTGAGCGTGGCTCTCAGGGCCGTACAGAGGCATCTATACACAGCGTGGTATTCATAACGGAATGGGCATGGGTTGGACCTGATGACGATCATGTGGGAGTATTGGGGCATGACAAGCGAGAGTGAGTTTCAAGCAGCGGAGAGACTGGCCGGACAAGTGGGACGGCTTCAAGCAGAGATCATCTGTATGGAGAATTTCCTGACTACGGTCGCCAAGAGCACGGACGTACCGGGCGGCATCTCGGGTGGTGCTCAGTACTACCTCAAGAAAATCAAGGAAGCACGCGAAAGGAATGATCTCCCGTGATCTGCGATCACTGCGGCTACCCGCTAGAGGAAGACCTGACGGACCGACCGACCGACGCCCCGTACGACGAACGCCAGATGGTTTGCATCATGGCTGAGCCGGATGACGATGATCCCCATACTCGGGGATGGTTCAAGCTAGACCTGATCTAGGCGTGACCTGCGGAGATGCCCCCAAGAAAAGAATCTTGGGGGTTTCTTCATGGATGGGGTTGCATCCCTCTGCGGATGGTGTAGGTTATGGATTGTAAGACCAACTAAAGAGCGATCACCGGCACCGCTGGGGACTAGAAGGCCGAGAGGCGCGCTACCCCGGACGTGAATGCCGAAAGGCCCTGGTGATCGCCATGAATAGTGGATGATCAGAGATCAAGCCAAGTCGTTCGCTGCGACTCCCTACGGGGGACTTGATCGCTCGGGTAGCCCCCGACCATGGCGGGTGAAAAGAAACGCGGTCGCATCCTGGCAACGGGAATGAAGCGGAGTTCGACTCTCCGTCTCGCCACGCAAGAACAAACCGCACAAGATCTGAGGAGATCAAATGCAGTACGACACGATCACCGTCACGTACTTCCAGGTCGTCAACGGGGATCTTAACCCCAACTGGAAGATCAACCCGAACAACCTTTGGGAGCGCGACGAAACCACCGGGCTTTACGACATGCTTGGTGGACCTACCGGAATCGCGCTGGACGCGTACGAACTCCGCACCGTGACGCGAGAGGTAAGCGTCATGGCCAACCCGCTCGCAGCGGGGTACCTGAACCGCTAGGACGAAACGCCATCGTCGCGAGACAGAAGGCGTCCGGGGCTGACAGCCTCGCTGACGAGTCCTGAGGAGATCACGGAATGCAGCACATCGATTTCGACGCGACGATCAAGGCGCAATTCCTCAAGGATGGCGACACGATCGAACGTAAGGGGATGGCGTTGACCATCCTCACCGTTTCCCGGAACGACGAAATCCGGATGGTGGGGTTCTCGTACCTGAACGATCACGGGGGCATCTGCGGCGCTTCCATCCCGTTCGATGTTGATGTGCCGCTGGGCACCGTTACCTACACCTGATCAAGGACGAAACGCCGGTGAGGCGTCATCCGGTGAAACCGGGTCTGACGAGTCCTGAGGAGATCGCAATGACCAACCCTCCGATCACTGCCCAGTACGACGGCCACGCATGGAACGTGGAAACGGGACCGAACGCGCTGGGGTACTACCGGCTCAGCCGGACGGACACGAACTACCCGCACACTGCGTGCGTTCACGGCAACGACCTGACGTTCCAGCCGGAAGCGTCCGAGGTACTGACCGTGGTGGACGCGCTCTACACGGTGTACCTCACCCGAGAGGGTGACGCGGACGGCGCTGAGAACGCCACACGTACCGCGCTCATGACGCTGGGATGGAATGACAACCGCGCGTACCGGGCGGCTGCACACGTGGCGGACAACCGCTAAGAGGACGAAACTCCCCACCGGCTAGCCGGTGGGGAGTCCGGCACTGACAGTGTCGCTGACGAGTCCTGAGGAGATCACGGCATGAAGACCGTTCACAAGGTCCGCGCTATGGTGCTCGATAAGAAGGGACGCGCTTACGCGATCATCGCGGACGCGCCTCACGTTCTCCAGCTACCAGGCGGTTCACGGAAGCCGGACGAATGTCCGATCATGGCTATCCGTCGCGAGATCAAAGAGGAACTCGGTTACAAGATCCGGATCATCGGGCACGTGACCACGCTCAAGGTCAAGCGGAACGGAACGCGAGAGATCACCACGTGCTACGTGGTGATGATCACCGGCGGCAACGGCAAGCCCAAGCTCACCGGACGCGAGTCCGCGCGTGGCCTGAGGGTGTGCCGGTACCCGTCCGCTAAGGCTCTGCGGAAAGCGCTGAGAGAGCGTGAGGCAGAGTACGGCCGTAGCGCTGTGGCTCGGGACCACGCTCTAGCCACTGCGGCACTACAGACCATCTGAGGACGAAACAGGGGCACCCTAGCCGGTGTGCCTGTCCGGCACTAATCGTGTCGCTGACGAGTCCCAAAGAGGAGATCGAAAGTGAAGACCATGAAGGACGTCATGAAGGCCACCACCCCGACCACGCCCAAGACGATCAAGTGGGAGATCGCTGACGAACCGGGCGCACGGCGGTTCTGCCCGAACACCTTGTTCCACGCTCACCGTGCGGCCAACCGCAAGGCGAACCGATGACCAAGCTCACCAAGAAAGCTCTCGGGGAATACGTCCGGGGCGCTCGCAAGGGTGGCCACTACCACGACATACAGACAGGCAAGCTGTGGACGAAATGCCTGATCTGCAAAGAGAACGTCTACTGTCAGGACTACGCGTACGGTTCGGGATACGGACGGCGCACCGTGGTTCAGATGTTGGACGCCGGTATGTCGGATCATGTCGAGAACGCATGTTCCGAATGCCCCAAGTGCTACATGCTCAGGGGTGACCATGAGGAAGGATGCGAGCAACCTGAGATCAACGCGCGCATCAAGTACCAAAGGGGGTACTGATCATGCCGAACTGTAACGAGTGCGGTAACCCGCACATGGGGGAGTGTCCCCCGCTGGAAGATGGCGACTACTCGGACAGCTTGCATGATGTCTGGTCAAGGCGGCCAAACGGCATGGCGGACAACATGGGGTACTGAGAGGAGATCACGAGATGCGGTACTGCCAGGGTTGCGGCGCTGACGTAGAAACGGAGGAAGCCGAAACCGGTGTGGAACACGAGTGCCAGCAACCCGTCGATTGGGATTCCGGTATCGAGTGGACCACCTGAGGACGAAACAGGGGCACCCGCAAGGGTGGCTCTGTCCGGGGCTGAGAGCCTCGCTGACGAGTCCTGAACGGAAGGGGATAGGCAGTGTGCAAGTGTCGCGCCCGTAGCTTTCACGGGCATCTCAAGCGCGTGCTGAACGGGTATCCGGCTCACGTGTATCGCCGGTGGTCATGATGCATAAACACGGATACGACCAAGCAACCGGCGCGATGCCCCATGGTCGCGTGCTGGTGGAATGAGGAGATGAACGAATGAGCAACCGACCTGAGTACACCGTGCAAACCCGCACACCGGAAGCTCACGCCGTGATGCGCAAAGGTCCGCGTGGCGGTACCCGAGTCATCTCCGTATGGCGGATGCGCCACATGGCGGACGACGTAGCCGCCAAGCTGAACGCATGGAGTAGTGGCGAGATCTGAGGACGAAACACCCACCGACTTACGGGCCGGTGGGTGTCCATGGCTATCAGCCATGCTGACGAGTCCTAGTCAGGGGATCAACGAAAGGCTTTGGAGATGTCCAGCAAGAGCGCACGACTCCGTCAGGACTACACGGACGGATACGAGATCGTCACCCTGGACGGCGAACACCCCGTGATCTACGTCCCACGCAGCTGTCTCGATAAGAGCCCGTGGGTTCGCGCGGACGGCTTCCCCTTCCGGTACCACGCTGGAGAACTCAAGAGCATCGGGACCAAAGCGACCAACGACTACACCGCGCGCAAGGCGGCTGAGCGCAAGCCCACTGCGGCACAGATCATCGCCGGTGATCGATACCAGCGCGCTCAGCGGCCGGACTACTCAGACGCGTACGACCGCGCTGAGGACAGCCTGAGGGCGGCCGGTGAGCTGGACCCGCTTTGGTACCGGATGTGAGCGCCGCTGAGAGGGTCGCTACCGCTGCGAGCGTGGCGACCCTCACTGACGTACCGGCACTCATGGCTTTGCCGCTGTGGGTGCCGCTGACGGCCGGTGGGGGCAAGTGCTGTACGGATGGCCTGGTATGCGGATGCAGCATCAACACATGCAACTGTACGTGTGACGGTTGCTGGTGTTGAGATCCGGCATGTTGCCTGGTCACGGACTGGCAAGGATGAGTTTCAAGATTCTTTAGCCAGATGACTTGACGGCTGGTTAGGGTTGTGGGAATTTATAGATAGCAAGACCAACTGAAGATCGTGAAGGGCACCGGTGGGGACCAGAAGGCCGAGAGGCGCGCTACCCCGCACGTGAATGCGAAAGCCCCCTGACACGACGTGAATAGTGGATGATCAAACAAGATCCTAAAGAACGAAACGTTCCGGATCTGTTGAGCTAGCACCGGCTCTAACCCGCCTTGAAGTGGCTAAGGGGGTATGGAACCGGGGCGCATAGGGAACGCGAACCCCGTCCGAGACTTCCGGACTATGACAAGTGGGAAACCGGGATGCATTAACCGGCCCCATGGGGTGAAAGAATCCGGCATCGCAAGATGAACCGGTAGCTGACAACGGTACCCTCACCGGCAAGCCGGTGCTAGCTCAACAGATCCGGTACGTACCTGGTTAGTGACCAGGCTGACGAGTTCAGAGGATCAACGAAAGGCGACACAATGCAGATGAACCCCGACGCCGGAACCATGGTGGACGTCAAGAACTATTTCGGAACCGCAACCGCCAAGTTCTCCGCTGACTGGAAGGCGCTGAGCGAGACGGACAAGGTTCAGCTCAAGAACGGAGTCGGCAAGGTCGACAAGGTGACCGGTGAGGCGTCCGGCACTCTCGACTACTGAGGACGAAACACCCACCGGCATCGGTCGCCGGTGGGTGTCCATGGCTATCAGTCATGCTGACGAGTCCTTGTCAGGCAGTACCCAAACCGACCAAGGGAAGGGTCACGGATCATGGCCAACGAAAGCACCAAGCGCGACGTGAACACAGAGTTCGGCGCAAGCAAGGCTCAGCAGATCGCAAGCGCGAACAACCCGAACGAGTTCCTTGAGAAGGAAATCGCATCGGGCAACGTCAACGCCATCGGGATGGACCGCTACCGCGTGGTGAGCGGATGGGACGCCGGTGAAGTCTTCACCTACCGGCCGCTTACCGACGACGACAAGAACGCGAACACCGCGCGCATCACCGGCGAGCACGGGCTAGACATCCTGCCGGATGGCAAGGTGGCCCTGTACTCCAAGGATCACCCCGCGTGGTGGGACCTGGACGGGACCAACGTCATCAAGGGCGGCTACTCCAGCGTCAAGAACATTCTCGACATGACGGGGCTCAACTGGGATACCGTCCTCACCCCGCAACAGGGCACGAACCCCGTTACGGGCAAACTGGACACGTACCTGTACGACTACCTCAACCCCAAGACTGGCGAGATCGAAAAGAAGCCGGTGGGCTTCCACACCAGGCGGGGGGACACGGGGGAGATCCTGGGGGCTGTCGGCAAGATCTACACCCCGATTTCGAACGCTACGGCGTTCGGCTTCCTTGATGAACTGTTCGGGGATGAACTCATGGTGTGCGAAACCGCCGGTTCATTCCGCAACGGCTCAAAGGTGTTCTTCACCGCTGAGCTTCCTGACGAGTTGATCGTTGACCCGTCCGGCTTTGCCGACCACATCCGGCAGTATCTCGCAGTGGTCAACACGCACGATGGTTCCGGTCTGTTCCAGGCGGTTGCGACTCCATGGCGGTTCGTGTGCAAGAACACGGAGCGTCTCGGACTCAAGAACGCCGTGACAAAGTGGAGCGTTCGCCACACCAAGAACGCCATGACCAATGTCGAACTCGCCAAGCGCACGCTCGGACTCACGACCGCGTATTACGATCAGTGGATGCAGGAGGAAACGGCACTCGTGGCCGTTCCGTTCAGCGCAAACCAGATCGATGCGCTGTGTGACCAGGTGTGGGGCGAACGCGACAAGGACGACGAAACCAAGATCAAGGCCACCCTTGAGAACAAGCGCCGTGACCGGATTCGCGAGATCTTCGCTACCGAGTCTGAGCGCTGCGGCGCTACCGGCTACGCGGCTGAGCGCGCCATCACCGGCTACCTTGACCACTACGCGGACCTACGTCCGCGCGGTGTGCTCAAGGGCAACCGGCTTGCGGCATCCGCCGTCAGCATCATGGAAGGCACCGCCGACGACATCAAGACCCGCACGCATGGCAAGCTCATGATGCTGGTCAACCGCTAGGACGAAACACCCACAGTCGGGGGACTGTGGGTGTCCAGCGCTGGAAGCGCTGCTGACGAGTCCTGAACGAAAGGGGTAACGTCCCCCGTAAGGGAAAGGATGAACGACCATGAGACAGGTTCGTATCCAAGTCCAGAAGCAAACCAGGCCAACGGAAGACAAGCCGTTGGATCTTCGCACGCCTAGCGGTGTGCTACTGCCGTACTGAACGTGTGAGGGAATCCGGCACCCCGTGCTTTGTCGGCGGGGACTGCGGCTAGTGTTCGGGCCGGACGTGTGAGCTATGAAACGGTGAGGCTCACAAACATAATCAGGTCAAAAGGAGGGTGCCTATGTAGCCCGCTTTACTGAGTGACCTTAAACGCCTGACGGCGCAAATTGTAATGATGATCGCCTTACGGGGAACCCCAACGCCTCAACCCCCGTAAGGCCAATCCGCTTTAGCACACTTGGTGAGTGCAACCGGGTAGGCCGCACCTATTCGGGAGACGTTGGTTCGACTCCAGCAAGCGGAGCGTGGATCAGGTGATAACCCGTACGGTCAAGCGGCAACGCTCGCCGGTAGGCATCCGATTCCCACAGCGGCACCTACGGGTGTCAGCTCAGGGGGTTCAGTGAGTGTGACGTCACTGCCCCCTGAGCGTCCCTCAGAGCGTCCCTACGGGGATGGAAAGGAAGACGGGTATGAGGACTACCCAAAAGGACAGGTACGGGCACACGGTTCATCGTGAGCCCGGTAAGCCGGATCCGTTCGCCACATGGCAAGGGGCTCACGGTCCGGGGGCCATGCGTGAGCACCGGGCACGCAAGCGGCTGGAAGCTGAGACGCGCAACGCGCTGACGCTTCCCGAGAACCGGCGCAAGGCGCGGCTCAAGAGGGAGAACGCACGGTGAGCGGCGCACAGATCGTGATCCTGTCCATCCTGGGGTTCCATCTGCTGTGCATCTCAACCGTGATCAAGAACATGGGGAAGGTGGCCAAACCGACCACCCCCGCAACGGTCACGGTGGCCGTGATCATGTTCATCATGCTCGGGATGGGATCGTTCTACCTCTACATGACCTAAGCCCCATGGAAAGGGGACGCATGAGAATTGGCCTAGCGGTTGTGATCATCGCATACGTGGTGATCGTCGGGTACCGAGAACGCAAGACGCTGAAAGAGCTGATCCTGTCCGCGTACGTGCGGCTGATCAACTGGAAGCACTGAGGACGAAACAGAGTCATCCTTTCGGGGGTGACTCTGTCCGTGTCTGAGAGGCACGCTGACGAGTCCTAGTCAGACGGACCGCGAGAGGATGCACCAAATGAGTGACAATCTGCGTAAGGATCAGCTACGCGCCATTGAGGGTCGGGGGTTGAACGGCTTGACCACGGAACCGATCAACTACTCACTCACCATCAAGGGATGGTGCGCTGACACGAGTGAGGGAGAGTAACCCCGATGGCACGCGCACAAGACATCAACATCGCCGCTCAGGCTCTCGCCGGTAAGGGTCTACGGCGAGACGAGATTGAAGCGGCGCTGGACGCTGGCACGCTGAACGTCGAAACCTGGTGTCCCGAACAGGACGGCTGATCATCCACTATCCCCAAGGATAAACAACTGAATAGCGAACAGCCCCCGACCTGGTGACAGGCTCGGGGGCTGTTGCATTTCCAGGCCCTCAGGAGGACGCTGAGGGTATGCAGGTTCTGCCGGTGGGTTGGTAGCCGCCGGTATTCCAAGGAAGCCCCTGAGCGTAGGCAGAGACGCTCAGGGGCTTTCTCCATGTCTACGGCGCGGCCGGTGGTTCGGGCTCAGCCGTCACAGTCTCCGTGACCGTAGGGCCTGGCACGGTAACCGTGACGGTTACCCGTACCGGCTTAGGCGCTTTTGGTTTGATCGTCTTTGTCACCGTGACCGTAGGGCCTGGCACCGGGGTAGGTCTAGGCGTCACTGTGACTGTCGGTCCGGGCACCGGGACGCGAACCGTAGTGGTTGGACCAGGTACCTCAACCGTGCGCGTACGGGCCGTCTGAGGCTTTGCCGCTGTGGACTTGCTAGGCATGATCACAACGGCGGCCGGTTGCTCAGTCGGCGGGGTACCTCCTGAATCCCTAAGCGTATGGATAACGAGCAAGCCGGTAACCACTGCGGCTACCATGAGGACGCTGAGAGCCACCCACCGGGGCGCGCGACGTTGGGGGAAGGTGAGCGTATCGGGTTGGTAGATGCTGGTCTGTGCGTCAAGCTCAGGGCCGTCTATGGCCATCGGGGTATGTGGTGACTCTAGGACAGCCTCATCAGAGTGACGGCCTTGATGCCAGAATCCGTAATGCTTTCCATCTGCTTTCTTCCTGCGGCGCTCCATGATCTTGATCCTTCTCTCGGACATAGGGGAAGCCCCCGACCTACCTTAGGTCGGGGGCTTCCTGGTGTGCGCCGTCGTCGCCGGTGAGGGCTTAGAACGGGTCCTCAGCGGCCTTGCGGGCTTCCTCAGCGGCACGGAAGTTCTTGAGCCAGGCCCGCGCGATGGCCATGTCTTCCGGCACGTCCTTGATGTCCTTGAGGACCCAAGGCTTGTTCTGCCCTGGCTTTTTGGGGCCTTGTGTGAGGCGTGCCAGCACGAACCGGTAATTGCCGTTCTCAGGCAGCTTGTTCTTGAGCCGGTGCTGCATCGCCTGGAAGATCATCGTGTCCTCGTACAGCTTGCCCAGCGGAAGGGCCGCGCCGTCCTCATCCACGGAGTCATCGCCGGTGAGCACGTAGACATCCGCGACCACGCAAGGGGACTTCTTACCTTCCTTGGTGTTCACGGTCGGGATGTGCTCTTCGAAACGCTTGGGCACGAACACGAACAGTTCCCCGTTGTGCGAGTCCCAATCGATGAACTCACCTGATCCCGGTGAGTCGAACGGGTCATCTTCGATGACGTCCGCCGGTACGGCGGTTTGTGCTTTGGTAACCATGGTTCTTTGGTGCCCTTTCGTTGATGGTGCTTGGGTCTGTGCTTGTGCCTGAGAAGGGGGCTAGCTTTCGATCTCGCCTTGAATCTCGGTAAGTCTGGCGAGTCCGATAGCCTTGAGTTCGTCGGTCCACACGTGAGCGTCATAAGCGTCACTGTAGATCTTACTGAGTTCCTGACGGCTTGTGGCCCTCAAGAGCCTGACTCGGTACTCACGATCATCCGGTACCGGCTGGAGATAATTCCTCGCTCTCTTTCGTGCTGTTCGAACATCTAGGGCTAGCTTAACATCAATCCAGCCCTTGTCAATGGGAACGTAGAAATCCTGTGCGAACGCTTTGCCCACCGGTAGCCATATGACGATACTCGTCTGAGTATCTACCTCAGGCATTGGTTCCCACTCTGCGGTACGCTCATTCCACATGAAATCCGCATGACCATACATCGCTTGTTGCGATGTGATTTCAAGACCACCCCATTTCATATCCTTTTGCGTCTTGAGATCGATGACGCGTGGAAGTGCCCACAATTCACGATCCCAAGCGATGCGGTCTATTCGTCCGACTGAGTTCGTGGCTAGCGTGAACACCACTCGCTCATTGTATTCCGGCATGATTTCGATGTGCTTATGCGTGAGGAAATCCCGGTATGCTTCCAGGTCCGCGCGCGTCTTAGCCGGTAGCCGTCCGGCTAGCACGTCTTCCCCGCCGTCCTGACGCTCACAGTGCTTGTGAAGCGCCGTCCCCATGTTGGCACCCACCGACCCACCGGCGGCTTCCTTGGCTTGCTGGGCTAGCTTCTGGAGTTCCTCACGATCGTCTGTGACGTCCAGCGAGCGAGTGAGTTCCGCGAGATCCGGCCGTAGCCCCATGCCCTTTGCGATCATGCGGCCTTCCCACTTGTCAAGGTGGTAGGTGTCAGCGATCGTCCGCGCGATGGTGGATACGCGGCTGAATAGCTGAACCTTTCCCGTCTCGGGATGAGGCAGCTTATACCGGCCACGAACCATCTCGACTTTGCCGGGCAGATCACCGTCATCAATATCGGGTGAGTCGAAATCATCCTGATCATCGATGATGGCGAGTTCGGTACCGGGCTCGATATCGAGACGCTCAAGCGTACCCTTGATCGGTTCGGTCATGAGTAGTCACCAGCTTCCCAGTACCCATGCCCTGATTCGTCATCGCCTTCCATGAACCCCGTATAGGGGACGGTTTCGCCATCCTCATCTACACACTCTCTGCACTCCCATCCGCCGTCACCATCCGCGCGGATATCCTCCCCCTCTAGAAGGTGCTCACCACCGCGAGAGCACACACCATCGAAACCGGCGACGATCCATGGTCCCGGTTGGTCCTTGTCGTTGGGTGAATCGAACTCATCAGGTACGGCATTCATCAGTGACCATTCTTCCCTTCTAGCCATGCGATGCATGACTGATCATCGTGCTCGCATGTGAGTTCGTGTTCATCGGTACCGTCTTCCTCTAGGTGGTACGCCTTGAGACAATCGATGATGTTCTGAACGGTACCCCTTCCGACGTTCCGCATATCCTTGAGGTCACAGATGGTGCCTGCCTCAAGCTGAGGAATGGTGTTGATGTCCGCGCGCTTGAGCGCGTTGTAAGCGCGGGTGGTCAGTTGGGTTTCTCCGAACCCAAGGAATTCGATGATCTCTGCCATTACCTTACCGCCTTGTCCAGCATCTTGGATGCTACGTGGATGTTGATGATCTCGGATAGCTCACCTTGATTCATCCCGAGAGTGATTTCACTTCCCAGACCTATGCGACGTGCATAGCTTGTCATCCTCTCAGATGGTCCCTTGCGTCGCCAGGAAGCACCACGTGACGCGACGTTGTAATCAGGGTCCTCATTCACCGCGAGTTGCGAACCCCATGTCATGGCGAGTTCTAGCGGGATGTCATTCTTGAGCCACTCAGTGGGTACGCGTTGCCCCTTGCTGAGCCTGAGCGGACGCTTACCTAGGCGGTACATACCGGGCTCACTACCTACCCACACGAAATAGATGTGCTCTCGCGTGCTGACGAACCATATGCCTTTCTTGGTCTGTAGCCATGCGGCATACGATCGCTTGAACAGATCCACATCCTCATAGCTAACCGCGTAGTCGGCAAGCTTGGGGTTGAGCCGTTCGCGTTCCCGCGCTACGGCTTCCATGAGGCTTTCGCCTTCAATGATCGTCTCGATACGACGTGACGTCAGGTCCGCGAGTGTGGCCAACCGGTGATCCCTGGAAGCCCCCACGATATCCAGCACGTGAGCCCAGTCTTTACCAGGGAACAACCGCAGGATGCGACCGATCATCTGTACGTACAGGACGGCGCTTGTCGTCGGCCGTGCGATCATGCATACCGATGCCTCAGGCCAGTCAAAGCCACGCGTCAATACCATGCAATTGATCAGCACTCTGATGTCACCGCAGTGAGCACCCTTGAGAGCGGCTGTACGGTCATCTGAGGACATGTCACTCCAGATAGCCGCAGTGGGTATACCCCGACCTGAGAACTCGTCAGCGAAAGCCTGAGCGACCACTACGGATGGTGTGAAGACAACACCGGGTCTGTCCCCCGCGTGTTCCTGCCACGCGTCGGCGGCAAACCTCGGAGCGTCCGCAGAGAGCAGCGCATCGGACAGAGAGCCCACGGACAGATCACCACCACGCATGGCAACATCTTTGAGACTGAGGCCGTCCACCGTGACAAGGGTTCCCTTGACGTCCACCAGATAGCCATCTCGAATCATGTCGAGAATGTCACGCTGGTAAACTACCTCTTGCCATACGGTACCGAGTGACTTCTTATCGGCCCTGATAAGCGTTGCCGTAAAGCCAACGGCTTTGGTCGTGTCTAGATCGCTGAAACACCCAAGCGCATTCAGCACGGTAAGGTACGACTCTGCGGCTGCAAGATCGCACTCATCCACGATGACCAGACCAATGCGGCCGGACGCTGTGATCTGGTCTAGGCGAAACAGCTTGCGTACCGTCTGGATTGACGCAACGATCACGTCACGGTCTTCATGCTCGTTTCGTTCGGCCTTGACCACACCGACCCTCAAGCCGGGGGAATCGTCATGGAGTTTCTTGATCGTCTGGCCTATCAGTTCGTCACGGTCCACCAGGATCAGCACGCGGCCGGACTCAACTCCGTTGGCCACGAGATCACGCCATTCCCCGCATAGGTGAGCAAAGATCACCGTCTTGCCGGATCCGGTGGGGAGTACCACAGCGGAGCGCTTAACGTTCCGCGCGAATCCCTCATGGATGGCTTTCAGCGCGTCGTTCTGGTAGGGCCTGAGCTGTAGCCAGTACCCATCACCGTTGTCCGCACTGATCGGATTATCGATGGTCATCGGTCACTCAATTCAGGTAGGTTATCGATCACCCAATACGGGGTGGTGTACTCGACAGGCTCATAGCACACCACATGGGCAAGGTGAAGATTCGTGCGCTCTCGGGTACCGCCGAACCGGCGGGGAATCCGCTGGAAGACCCTGACGAGTTCCTCACGATATACCTCAGAAGGCGTGACGCTCTCTCGACAGATGCCGCACGCATAGCCCTGAGTACTCCATAGCGCGTGCTTGAGGATCTGTGAGGCGCTCAGCTTCTCTTCACTGGTGTAGGTGGTCACCATCTCGTCAGCGACCTTAGCGACAGGTTCAGGCCACGTGTCCGCCTTGCGTTCGTTGCACGGCTTGTGTGTGAGCTGGAGATTACGCAGACCGTTACCACCACCCTTTGAGCGTGGCCGGATGTGATCGATGTTCACGAGTTCCGGGGTAAAGATCTCAGTGGCTTTGAGAGGCTCTTTACATATCGGGCACGCGTACTTTTGGCTAACCCACATCCTGTACTTGACGGTATTGGAGATGTTAGGACCTGACACTATTCACCCCCGTCCGTTTCGATGACCTCAACCGGTGTAAGCGTCCTGGGATCGAACCACACTGGGGGAGTGTATGGCCGGTGGTTACCATCTCGGAAGCGAGCAACATCTAGCTCATACGCTGTGTGTTCCCCAAGCCACCGGGCTAGCTCATGCTTGACGGTGAACGTTGCGACAGGCATTCCGCCACCAGGCGGAACGACCACCCATACGTATTCGGCGCGGCTCATGAGATCTCGTCTTCCCATCCGCAGATCTCACACTCGAATAGGTACCCTGGTTCGGGACCATCCCAGATAGACCGCTGATTATTGAAGACGGTATAGGGCATCGCCGAACCATCCCATGGGCATCGGGGAACACCCCGGTAAACGATGACCTTTGCCGGTTCAGGCTCGGGAATGTACCTCAAGCTGTCAGCCCGAACGTAAGCGCCGTCCGGCCGTTGGATGTAGCCGGTACCCGGCTTGTGCCTGTACTCAGGTGTCGCGCCGTCCATGTGAGGATCAGCGCTGACGCGCCGTACCGGCACCCCCTTACCTACGGTTCCGTAGGTTTCTCCGCTGTGGTCTGGCACTCGTTCGCCTCTCTGTTCGGGGTGACTGTGAGTCAATCATAGGCTATCTTGGGTACGTGCGCCACACGTAGTAGGAAGGATCACATGATGGCGGAAGATCAAGAGTTCGCTGAGTGGCTCAAGGCCGCACGGCGGAAAGCCAAGATGAGTCAGCGTGAGCTGTCCGAGGTATCGGGCATCCCGCTCCGGACGATTCAAGATTACGAACAGGGCCGGTACTCGCCAAGCTTCACCAGGGGCTTTACCTTGGTGGCCATGCTGGGCACATGGTTTGAGGTCAAACGGGAGATGACGAATGATCACGCTTGACCGACCACCGGCGCGTATCGATCATCCCGGCATCACCAGGCTTCCGAGCCTGAACGCGTGGTTCATGATCGGACGTGACTGCCTCGCTGAGGCAACGCCAGAGATCATGCGCACGGCACCGGGCGTACTCTCCGTAGATGTTGAGGCGGATGGTAAGGACGGACGCGCTAGGTTCATGGCTAAGGCTGTGATCATCGGGACGTCTGAGTGTTCGTACGTCTACGACCCCCGAGACCCTGCCCAGTTCCAGATGCTTAGGCGCATCCTTAATGAGGGCGATTACAAACTCGTCTACCATAACGCCACATTCGATGTGCCTATCCTGTACTGCATCGGGCTACTCGACATGGCATCGATAGCGCGCACGCTGTGCACACTCATCATGGCAAGGCTCGCAGAGCCGGATGAGAAGGCGCGTAAGACACTCGGGAACGCGGCCGGTACCCATCTGGGCATGGCCATCTCAGACCCTCTACCGGCCATGCTCAAGGCTCTCGGGATATCTAAGGCGGTGTGGTACGCCACCAAGGATCTCAACATCCCGGCATACCGGATCATGGCGGCAACCGACGCTATCCTGACTCACCGGCTCTTGCCCAAGGTTCGTAAGGCCGCGTACAACCGGCTGACAGAAGGGCACCCATTCAGCAACTACGGGCTCAAGGGTTCGGAAGCTGAGGACCTGATCGACCGTGAACAGATCATCAATCGCATGTGTCTGCGGCGCACGTGCAAGGGATACGCGGTTGATCCCGAATACCTTGATCAGTATGTGGACAAGACCACAGCGGAACTCAGACAGATTGAAGCTGAGCTAGCGGCGCTGGACATCCGGCCTGGTAATGCGAATGATCTGACGTCATGGCTGGACAAGCAGGGATTGCTACCCGCCGACTACCCACGCACTGACAAGCTCAAGCAACCCTCAGGCGCTAAGGACAACTTGGCGACACTAGGGCATCCGGTGGCAGAACAATTCGTGGTGTGGAAGGAAGCCACCCACATCATCAATGACTATCTCAATAAGGTCATGGATGCCGCAGATGATGAGGGTCGCGTTCACCCCGGTACGAATCTCCTAGGTGCCGCTACCGGCCGTATGAGCATGTCGGGGGACGCCCCCCTACACCAGTTCCCGGAAGGCGCTAGGGGCATCCTGCTTGCGGACAACTGGCGTGAGTGCGCACCGTTGACGCATGCGGTAACCGAGCCTTGTGACTGCCCGAACCCCAAGGGCATGGTCTCTATCGACTGGTCACAGATTGAACCTGTCATCGCGGCCAACATCGCCGGTGATCACGCAGCGGTCGCGCGGTATGAGGCCGGTGAGAAGTTCTATGACGCTGTCGCATCCTTTGCGGGTGTGTCGTACAAGGCGGCAAAGACAACGCTACTCGCTCAGCTATACGGGGAAGGGATCACCAAGCTAGCGCGCGACCTACGTATCAGCGTGGATGAGGCGAGCGATATCCGTGACCTGATCTGGAAGGCGCTACCCGGTACCAAGAAACTCGCCGGTAAGGGCGGCAAGCTACAGAACATCGCTCAGGAATACAAGCTGATCTTTACGCTCTCTGGCCGTATCGTTCCCATTCCGGCCGGATGGTGGCCGTGCTGGAATGAGCACCTTACACAGGCATCTATAGACAGATGCCGCAAGTGCGACAACAAGGGCATGCGCTACAGCGTGGCCGTTCACAAGGGCGTTAACTATTTCGTCCAGGGTTCGGCGTACGATCTCTTGGCTGAATCGGCTGTCGAAATGGAACGGCAAGGATTCGGC
>Ga0210377_10000191_pt1 | contig 58868 bp, 49 predicted proteins | sample PLM4_65_b1redo_FD_155480 | JGI IMG/M metagenome (GOLD analysis project Ga0210377, IMG submission 155480) | Groundwater sediment microbial communities from an aquifer in East River, Colorado, USA - PLM4_65_b1 redo | ecosystem: Environmental > Terrestrial > Soil > Riparian zone | place: USA: East...
ACCGGGAAGGGCAGGTGCTCGAGCGTCTGGAACAGCCGCTGGCCGCGGCGCGAGGCGTTCTCGGCGTCCTGGAACGACCGCAGGGAGCGGATCTCGTTGACATCGGCGCCGGCGACGAAGGTGCCGGGGAGCGCGCTGGCGACGATGAGGCCGCGCAGTGGTTTCTCGCCCGCCTGGCCGACCAGCATCTCGAGCAGCGCCACGGTGTCGGCGCCGAGCAGGTTGACGCGTCCCGACACCGGTTCGAGCACGAGGAGCCCGAGACCGTCGTCGCGGACCTCGAGCGCCGCCGCGCGCCCGGAGGCGCGCCCCTCGAGCGGCAGGGTCTCCTGCGCCGGCCGCAGGACCGGGGCGCGCCAGCCGTCGCCGCTCACCGGCCCCCCCGCCCGCGGCGCGCCCGGCCGAAGAACGCCCGGGTCACGATCGCTCCACCACGAGCGCCGCGCCCTGGCCGCCGCCGATGCACAGGGCGGCCAGCCCATACGTCAGATCGCGACGCGCCATCTCCCGCAGGAGGGTCAGCGCCAGGCGGACCCCCGAGCAGCCGACGGGGTGCCCGAGCGCGATGGCGCCGCCGTTGACATTCAGGATCGCCGGGTCGATCGCCCCGAGCGCGCCGTCACGGCCGAGCGTGTCGCGGCCGAAGGCCGCCGACGCCGAGGCCCTGATCACCGCCAGCACCTGCGCGGCGAACGCCTCGTTGATTTCGATCAACTGCATGTCGCGCAGCGCCAGGCCGGCGCGCCGCAGCGCGAGGTCGGCGGCATGCACGGGGCCCAGCCCCATGACCTCGGGGTCGAGGCCGGCGAAGGCCCAGGCACGGATGCGGCCGAGGTAGGGCATGCCGAGCGCCCGGGCGCGCTCCTCGGACGCGATGATGAGCGCCGCGGCGCCGTCGGTGAGCATGCAGGAGTTCCCCGGGGTCACCGTCCCCCAGCGCCGATCGAATGCCGGCTTGAGGCGGGCCAGCGCCTCGAGCGACTGGTCGTCGCGCGGCCCGACATCGTCGGCCACGGGGGCATGGCCGGGCGGCGGGTAGAGCGGGACGATCTCCTCGCGCAGCCGGGCGCGGCCGGCGACCGCACGGCGATGACTTTCGACGGCATAGGCGTCCTGTTCGTCGCGGCCGATGCCGAAGCGCCGCGCCAGGACCTCGGCCGTCTCGCCCATGTTGAGCCCGCTGGTCGCGTCACGCAGGCCCACCTCGAGGGCCGAGAACGGTGTCAGGTCGGCGCGGCCGAAGCCGAGCAGGGCGCGCGCCCGGGCCGGCGCCGAGCGCGCCCGCCGCAGGGTCATGACGCGGCGGGTGAATCCCTGCCCGAGCTGGAACGGGATGCGCGACATCGATTCGGCGCCGGCCGCCACAACGACATCGGCGACCCCCGCCTGGATGCGGTGCCAGGCGGTGACGATCGCCTCCGTCCCCGAGCCGCAGTTGCGGTTCACGGTGACGGCCGGGACCGACCGCGGCACACCGGCCCGGATCGCCGCCACCCGCGCCAGGGTGGTGGTCTCGGCCGGCTGGGCGATGTTCCCGAGCACCACCTCGCCGACGGCGGCGGGGTCGAGATCGACGCGCGCCATCGCCTCGGCGATGGCGATGCGGGCGAGATCGTCCACCGGGACGTCCTGCAGGACGCCCCAGGCCTTGCAGAACGGCGTCCGCACCCCGTCGATGATGACGACGCCGCGGTCGCCGGTCATTCCTGGACCTGGTCGCGGGAGATGCCGTACTGCTCGAGCTTCTTGTACAGGTTGCTGCGCGGCGTGTCGATCGCCTTCGCCATGCGCGAGATGTTCCAGCGGAACTCGCGCAGCTTGCGCAGCAGGAAGACCTTCTCGGCCTCTTCGCGGTACTCCTGCAGGGTGGTGAAGCGGGCCGGGTCGGGGCCCGTCCCGGCCGCCGCCGGACGCGTCTCCGCGGGGAAGGCGCCGGCCGTCTCGGGGGGAGGCGCCGTCGACGGGCCGGGCCCGCCGGCGAACTCCTCGATTGCCAGGATGTCCGCCTCGCTGACGGTGTCGCCCTCGGTCAGGATCAGGACCCGCTCGATGAAGTTCCGCAGCTCGCGGATGTTGCCGCGCCATGGCCGGCCCTGCAGGCGCGTCATCGCGGCCGCGGTGAACGACCGGCGACGGCGGTTGTTTTCAATCGAGAAGGCCTCGGCGAAATGAGTCGCGAGCGCCGGGATGTCCTCGCGCCGGTCGCGCAGCGGCGGCGACGTCACCGGGACGACGTTCAGGCGGAAGAGGAGATCCTCCCGGAAGCGGCCGGCGCGGATCTCGGCGGTGAGATCCTTGTTCGTGGCCGCGATCACCCGCACGTCGACCCGGATCGTCTTCGCCAGGCCGACCGGCTCGACCTCGCCCCCTTCGAGCACGCGCAGCACCTTGGCCTGGGTGCGGGGGCTCATGTCGCCGATCTCGTCGAGGAGGATCGTGCCGCCGTCGGCCTGCACGAACTTGCCGACCTGGCGCGTCGAGGCCCCCGTGAAGGCCCCCTTCTCGTGCCCGAACAGCTCCGATTCGATGAGGTCCTCGGGGATGGCGGCGCAGTTCACCTTGACGAACGGTTTCTCGGCGCGCGCGCTGCGGCTGTGGATCTCCCAGGCGATCAGCTCCTTGCCGGTGCCGCTCTCGCCGCTGATCAGGACGGTGGCGGTGGTCGGCGCGGCCCGCCCCGCCGCTTCGCGCACCGCCCGCATCGCCGCCGAATCGCCGATCATCCGGTGGCGCGTTTCAACCTGATGCCGCAGCCGGAGGTTCTCGTCCCTCAGGCGGGTGCGCTCGATGGCGTTGCGCAGCGACGTCAGGACGCGCTGCGACTCGAGCGGCTTCTCGAGAAAGTCGTAGGCGCCCTTGTGGATCGCCTCGACCGCGGTCGGGATGTCGCCGTGGCCGGAGATCATGAGGATGGGGGTCTGCGTCGCGCGCCCGCGCGCCGCCTGCAGCACCTCGAGCCCGTCCATGCCGGGCATCTTGATGTCGAGCAGGACGGCGTCCGGACTTTCGCGCTTCAGGGTCTCGAGCCCCTCGGGGCCTGAGGCCGCCTCGAGGAATTCGTACCCCTCGTACTCGAGGACCATCCGCAGGGATTTCCGGATGGCCTCCTCGTCGTCGATGACCAGGACGCGGCCGCGCATCGTGAATGACCCGCGCCGGCGACTCCGCGCGGCGTCGAGCCGCCCGATGATAGACGAAAAAAACGGGGCCCGGAAGCGGGCCCCGTGAAAAGACGTTCGCCGTGTCCCCGCCGGCGGCGGGCGGCTGCTATTGCTCCTTGGGGACGCGCAGGGTCACGTAGCGGCTGATCGGATCGCCGCCGGTACGGCTCGGCGGGTTGACGACGTAGAGGATCACGAGGCCGCCCGGCTTCAACTTGCGGATCTCCCTGCGGTAATCGGCGAGGCCGGTCACCGGGACGCGGTTCACCTCGGTGACGACATCGCCGCTGTTGACCCCCTTCTCCCAGGCCTCGGCAACCCGCGACACGTGCGTCACGACGACGCCGGTGGTCTCGCGGTTCATGCCGAGCTCCTGCAGGATCGCCGGGGTCAGCTCCTCGACGGTGATGCCGAGCTGGGTCTCGTTCTGATCTTCGGGCTCCTCCTGCCCCGGGCCGCCGCGGCGGTTGGCTGCGATATCGGTCGGCCGATCGCCGAGGTTGGCGGTGAAGGTCATCTCCTTGCCGCCGCGGAAGACCGTCAGCCGGACCTTCGAGCCGGGGTCCTTGGCGGAGATGAACCGGACGACCTCCTCGCTCGAGCCGACCGGCTGGCCGTCGATGGCGGTGATGACGTCGCCCCTCTGGACCCCGGCCACGGCGGCCGGCAGTCCCGCGGAGACCGACTGCACGAGCGCCCCCCTCTCGTCGGGGAGCCCCCAGGCCTCGGCGACATCCGGGGTCACCTCGGCCACGGTGATGCCGAGGTAGCCGCGCGACACCTTCCCCTTGGTCCGCAGCTGGTCGGCGACCTCGCGCGCGATGCTCGCCGGCACCGCGAAGCCGATCCCCTGTCCGACGCTGCTGATGGCGGTGTTCACGCCGACGACCTCGCCCGCCATGTTGACCAGCGGTCCCCCGGAGTTGCCGAAGTTGATCGCCGCGTCGGTCTGGATGAAGTTGTCGAGCGAGGCGTCGCGCGACAGGCCGCGCAGCACACGGCCCTTGGCGCTGACGACGCCCACCGTGACGGTGTGCTCGTACTGCAGCGGGTTGCCGATGGCCATGACCCAGTCGCCGATCCGCAGGGTCTCCGAATCGCCCAGCGTCAGGAACGGCAGCTTCTTGGGGACCACGATCTTGATCAGCGCCAGGTCGGATCCCGGGTCGGAGCCGATCACCTCGGCCGGGTAGTCGCGGCGATCGTCGCTCAGGTTGACGCGGATGCGGCTGGCGCCCTCGACGACGTGATAGTTGGTCAGGATGTAGCCGTCATCGCTGATCAGGAATCCGGAGCCGCCGCTCTGCTCGATATCCGGCTCGCCATCGTCCTGCGACGGACCGCGCCGCCGCGGTGCCTGCGGCCCCTGCGGTCCCTGCGGCCCGAAGAAGAACTCGAACGGGTCGCCGTGGAACGAGGGCCGCCGCTGCGACCGATCCTGGATCTCGGTCGCGGTGATGCTGACCACAGCCGGGTTCACCCGCTCGGCGATGTCCGCGAACGACCCGGGGACCATCAGCGCGGAGCCCTGACCGGCCGCCATCTGCGCCCGCGCCGCGGCATGGAGGGGCCGCGCGTCGGCGGCCGCGGGCTCGGCAGCCCGCCCCGGCAGCGTCATGTTGAGACCGCCGGCGAGCACCATGCCGAAGATCGCCGAGCCGGACGCGATGAGCGCCAGCGTGAACAACTGACCGTGCTTCTTCATCGAAGGGGGCTCCTTGATCCCGCCAGAGAGATCGCCTGTCGAAGGGCTGTCAGTATAAGATCGGCCGATCGGGGGCGTCAAGGAAACGGCGGCGCCCGCCGCCGGCTCCGCGATGGCGCGCTGCACCCGCGCCACCAGCATCGCGGGGTTCACCGGCTTGTCGAAGATCTCGGCCACCCCGAGTCCGCTCGCGATGGCCCTGAGTTCCTCATCGGCGAACGCGGTCACGAGGAATACCGTCGGCGGCACCATCCTCCGGCGCCAGGCGCCCGCCTCCCGGACCCGGCGCAGGAAATCGAGCCCCTTGAGACCCGGCATCTGCTGATCGAGCACGAGAAGATCGGCGGTCTCGAGGGTGAGCCGATCGGCGAGCGCCTCCTCGCACCCCGCATGCAGCCGGACGGCGTGCCCGAGGCGCGACAGCAGCCGGCCGTAGGCCTGCAGCGCCGCGGGGTCGTCCTCGATAATCAGGAGGGTCTTCGCACCGGCCGGGCTCATGCGGCCGGCAAGGGTTGCAATGCCTGTGCCGCGCTCACCCGCGCCCGCCCAAAGGACTTGGGGGTCGGCGGCCGGCCGGGCGCTCTCCCGGTTCACACCAAATGGCGCGTCGCCCCGCCAATCTGGCGCCCGACGGGCGCACCGGGGGTGCCGGGGCTCAGGCCCCGGGCTCGTCCGCTCCCACCTGGCCGTATTCCTTGAGCTTGCGCTGCAGGGTCCGCAGACCGATGCCGAGGATCTCGGCCGCGCGGGTGCGGTTGCCGCCGGTCTCCTCGAGGGCCCTCAAGATGGCCTCCTTCTCGATCTCGTCCATGGTGCGGGGCGCGCCGGCCGGCGACGCCGGGATCGCCGGCCGGGGGCGCGGCCCGGCGGCGGCCTCGGCGCGGTAGCTCTCCGGCAGGTCCTCGGGGCGGATGCGGGTAGTCCCGGGAGGCGTGAGGACCACGACGCTCTCCATGAGGTTGCGCAGCTCGCGCACGTTGCCCTCCCAGCGGGCCCGCTTGAGGATCTCGACCGTCTCGGGATCGAGAACGAGGTCCGGGCGGGCGTTCTCGTCCTTGAAGGTCGAGAAGAAGCGGTGCAGCAGGATCGGGACGTCCTCGGGTCGCTCCCGGAGCGGCGGGATGAGGATGGTGACGACTTTGAGCCGGTAGTAGAGGTCGCTGCGGAAGGCGCCCGTCGCCACCCGCGCCTCGAGATCGGCGTTGGTGGCGGCGATGATCCGCACGTCGACCCTGATGGTCTCGGTGCCGCCGACCCGCATGAACGAGCGCTCCTCGAGGACACGCAGGAGCTTGGCCTGCAGCGCCATCGGCATCTCGCTGATCTCGTCGAGGAACAGGGTGCCGCGGTCGGCCAGCTCGAAGGTGCCGGGCTTCCGCTGCACCGCGCCCGTGAAGGCGCCGCGCTCGTGCCCGAACATCTCGCTCTCCAGGATATCGGGCGGGATGGCGGCGCAGTTGACCGCCACGAAGCGGGCCTCCTTGCGCGGCGAGTGCTGGTGCAGGGCGTTGGCGATCAGCTCCTTGCCGGTGCCGCTCTCGCCGACGATCAGAACGCTGCTGCGGGTCGGGGCGATGAGCGACAGCTGGTGGAGGATCTGCTGCATCGCCGGCGAGGCGCCGACCATCTTGCCGAAGCTGAACTTCTCCTCGAGCCGTTCCTTGAGGCGCACCACCTCCTGCGCGAGCCGGCGCTTCTCGACGGCGGCGGCGACCCGCTTGCGCAGCTCGACCAGGTTCACCGGCTTCTGGAGATAGTCGTCGGCGCCCTGCTTCATGGCGTCGACCGCCGACTGGACCGATCCGAAGCCGGTGATCACCAGGACCGCCAGGGCCGGATCGATGGCGTGCGCCGCGCGCAGCACCTCCAGGCCGTTCATGCCCGGCATGCGCATGTCGGTCACCAGGAGGTCGGCGCCGTGCGCGCGCAGGTGATCGAGCCCCTCGGGACCGGAGCCGAAGGCCGCCACGCGGTAGCCGTCCTTGCGCAGCGCCAGCTCGGTGCTGCGCCGGTTTCCGTCGTCGTCGTCGACGACGATGATGTCGCCGCGCCCCTCCGTCATCGTGCCTCCCCCGGGAGTGTATCCGAATCGTCACGCGGGTCGCCTTCGCGGCGCCGCCCGGGTCGCGGCCTCACGCCGTGCGCCCCGGTCCCGGCCCCGCCAGGCGCAGGAACTCCTCCGCCTCCATGACGCGCACCCCCAGGGCGCGCGCCTTGTCGATCTTCGACCCGGGGTCGGCGCCGCTGATCACCAGGCCGGTCTTCTTCGACACGCTCTCCGACACCCGCCCGCCGCCGTCGCCGATCATCCTCTTTATCGCATCGCGGCTCCAGCCCGGGATCGCCCCGGTCACCACCACCACCTGCCCCGACCACGGCCCGGCGGCGACGACCCGCCGGGGGGCCGCGGCGCGCATCGCCAGCCCTGCCTCCTTGAGCCGCCGCACCACGTCGCAGTTCTCGGGCTGATCGAAGAAGGCCCGGATCGAGGCGGCCACCCGCTCCCCGACATCGTGGAGGCGCTCGAGTTCCTCGACCGTGGCGGCCATCAAGTCGTCGATCGACCCGAAGGCCTCGGCGAGGAGTTCCGCGGTGCGCTCGCCGACGAAGCGGATGCCGAGCGCGAAGACGACGCGCTCGAGCGGCACCTCGCGGCTCCGGGCGATCTGCTCCACCAGATTGGCGGCCGACTTCTTCCCCATCCGGTCGAGATCGGCCAGGGTGCCCGCCTCGAGCCGGTAGAGATCGGGGATGGAACCGACGAGCGAACGGGCGATCAGCTGGTCCACCAGCGCCTCGCCCAGGCCCTCGATGTCCATGGCCTCGCGCCGCGCGAAGTGCAGGATCGACTCCTTGAGGCGCGCGGGACAGGAGGCATTCAGGCAGCGGCTCAGCACCTCGTCGGGCGGTCGCACGACGGCGGCGCCGCAGGCGGGACACGCCGCGGGCATGGCGAAGGGGACGGAATCGGCGCCGCGCAGGTCGGGGAAGACCTTGACGATCTTCGGGATGACGTCGCCGCCCTTTTCGATCAGCACCGTGTCGCCGACACGCACATCCTTGCGCCGCACCTCGTCCTCGTTGTGCAGGGTGCAGCGCCGGATCGTCGATCCGGCGAGACGCACCGGCTCGAGAAGCGCGACCGGGGTCAGGGCGCCGGTGCGCCCGACCTGCACGCCGATGCCGGTCACGCGGGTGGTCGCCTGGCGCGGCGGGAACTTCCAGGCGCAGGCCCAGCGCGGCGCGCGCGCCGTCGCGCCGGCCAACTCCTGGATGGCGAGGACGTCGACCTTCAGGACGCAGCCGTCCACCTCGTACGCCAGACCGTCGCGGCCGCGGACCCAGGTCTCGTAGAAGGCCTCGGCGTCGGCGAGCGCGTCGCAGCGGCGCGTCGCCGGATTCACCCGCAGCCCGAGGTCGCGCAAAAGGGCCAGCCCCTCCAGGTGAGATGCCGGCGCCGCCTCCCCCTCGATCCGGACCAGCGACCAGACGAACAGGTCGAGCGGCCGCCGCGCCGCCAGCGCCGGGTCGAGAAGCCTCAGGCTCCCGGCGGCGGCGTTGCGCGGGTTGGCGAAGGCCGCCTCGCCGGCCTCCTCGCGCTCGCGGTTCATGGCGGCGAAGGGCTCGAGCGGGTAGTAGACCTCGCCGCGCGCCTCCAGGAACGGCACCGGCCGCAGCAGCCGCAGCGGCACCGTCGGGATGGTGCGCACCGTCGCCGTGACGATCTCGCCGGTGACGCCGTCGCCGCGGGTGACGGCGCGCTCGAGCCGCCCGCCTTCGTAGATGAGCGACACCGAGACACCATCGATCTTGAGCTCGGCCGACAGGGGGATCTCGCGCGCCGCGGCGTCGGCGGGATCCCGCCCCAGCGCGCGCAGCAGGCGCTCGTGCCAGGCGCGGAATTCGTCGGCGCCGGTGACGTTGTCGAGGCTGAGCATCGGCACCGCGTGACGGGCGGTCGGCAGGTCCCCCTCGACCGGGGCGCCGACGCGGCGGGTCGGCGAGTCGGCGGTCGCGAGGTCGGGGAAGCGCGCCTCGATCTCCCGCAGCTCGCGCTCGAGCTCGTCATACTCGGCGTCGGAGATGATCGGGTCATCGTCGACGAAGTAGCGCTTGCGGTGCCGCCAGATCGTGCGGCGCAGCTCCTCGGCGCGCGCCGCGGCCTGCTCCCGGCTCATGACTTTCCCGGGACCGCGACGGCGCCCGGGGTGGTGGCCGCCGACTCGGCCGGCTGGCGCCGCGGCAACCTCAGGATGAAGCGCGCCCCGCGGCCGGCGGGGCCGTCCTCGACCAGGATGCGCCCGCCGTGCGCCTGCATGATGCGCGCGGCGATCGCCAGCCCCAGGCCCGTCCCGCCCGGGCGGTTGGAGTAGAAAACATCGAAGATGCGCTGCCGATCGACGGCCGCGATACCCGGGCCGTCGTCGGTCACCGTCACCTGCACGCCTCCGTCCGCGACCACCCCCGACTGGACCAGCACCGTGCCGCCCGGCTTGAGGATCTGCACCGCGTTCATCAGGATGTTCATGAGCGCCTGCCGGATCTGCGACTCGTCGAGCTCGGCCGCGGGCAGGAACGGGGCCAGTTCCTGTCGCAGCGCGATCTGCTGCGCTTCGAACTGCGGTTTCACGAGCCGGCAGGTCGCGGCGATCACCTCGTTCAGGTCGCGGCTCTCGAAGTGGGGCTGGGTCGGCCGCGCGTACGACAGGAAATTGTCCACCAGGCTGCCGAGCCGGCGGATCTCCCCCTGCAGGGTTGTCAGGTAGTGGCGCGTGTCGGGGGCCCCGTCGCCGAGGCGGGCGACGACGTCCTCCTCGAGCATTTGCAGATTCATTCTGAGGACATTGAGCGGGTTGCGGATCTCGTGCGCCAGTCCGGCCGCCAGTCCGCCGACGTAGGCCAGGCGGTCGTCCATCTGCGCCTGCGCCTCGAGCAGGCGCGTCCGCCTGATGAGCCGCAGCACGTAGAGGAACGCGACCACCAGGATGAGGACCGCGGCGGCGGCGCCGATCCAGAGCTTGGTCTGTAGCTCGTGTTGCAGGAGGGTGATCTCCTGATCGATGAGCTCCTCGGGAATGCCGACCTCGCGGACGATCCCCGAGACCGGATCGACCGGCTGCATGAGAGCGATGACCTTCCGGTCGCGCCCCTCGATGCGCCAGGCCTCGCGCGCCCAGTCGTGCTCCCGGCTCAGGTGCCCCTCGGGCCGCGGCTGCGAGTCGAGCAGGCTCCCCTGCCAGAAACCGCGCCATAGGACGTTGCCGCGCGTGTCCAGGAGCGCCCGTTCGAGACGCACCGACAGCGATCGGAAGAGGCCGCCGACGACCGGGGCGGCGCGCCCACCCGCTCCGCCGCGGGAACCGCCCGGGCAGGGCGGGGCGTTGTCGGTCGAGACCGGATCGCCGACCGGGCACTCGCCGCCGCCGACGGGCGTCGGCGCTTCGCGCGGGAGGACGGGGTCCGGCGGGATGGGACGCGGGCGGAGGGCGTCGAGCGAGGCGATGAATGCGCTGCCGATCACCTGGCGGCTCAGGGCGCGGAACGCGAGGTGTCCAATCACGAACAGGTCGGCCACGAACAGGCCGGTGAACAGGATCGACGCGAACAGCAACTGCTTGCCGAAGGCCGGCCGCGATCGGCAGACTTCCCGCAAAGTCGCCTCCATACAGGGTTTGTGCCGGGACATGGGGTCAGGCACTGTCAGGATAGCACACTGTCCCGGCGGCGCCCGGCATGCGGTGACGGCTCCGCAGGTGGACGAGAGCGGTGCCCCTGCGGTCGTTGACAGCCCGAAAAACGCCGTGCTAGCATTCGCCGCCTTTTCGGTGCCATTTGAATTGTGCCAGCATCCGCCGGACCGAACCGGGGAAGGCCGCCGCGCAGCGGGGGCTTCGACGACAGGTCACGACCGACGAGGATGAGCCCGCATGCGTCGTGAGGGAATCAGCCGCCCCGGCCCGCGTCAGCCAGTCGGTCCTGGTTCGCCTGGTCGATCGCCCTCCTCCTGACCGCCGCCTTCCTCTCGCTCCCCGCCGTCGCCGAAGAGCGCAAGCACTCGTGGGAAGCGGGCGTCTTCGCCGGCTACACCCTGCACGGCAACGAGCTCCAGGTCGACAACGAGGCGGACTTCGGATTGCGCGTGGGGTGGAACTTCGCGCCGCCGTACGAGGTCGAGCTGCAGTATTACAAGGGCAGCGGGACCAACATCACGGAGGTGGGCAGCACCCTGGTCGCCAATGATGCCATCTACCTCAACCAGAAGAACCGGACCTGGACGCCGACGGCCTACACCGCGCGCTTCATCATCAACCCGCGCAACGAGCGGCGCCGCCTCAAGCCCTACATGCAGATGGGGCTCGGGCTCCTCAAGTGGTCACCCAGCCCCTCGCTCGACAATGCTGCGACCGGCGACACCGACTCCTGGCTCTTCTCGATCGGAGGCGGCATCAGGTACAAGCTGGGCGCCTACACCCAACTGCGCGCCGAGTTCGAGGATCTCTACGCGATCGCCGAGGTCTACTCGAACTTCCACCTCAACGTCGGCCTGACCTGGGTGTTCGGCGGCGGCCGCCCCGCCGACACCGACGGCGACGGGATCCTCGATCTGAAGGACCGCTGCCCCGACACGCCCGCGGGCGCGCTCGTCGACCAGCACAACGGCTGCCCCTGGGACACCGACGGCGACGGCGTGATGGAAGGCCTCGACATGTGCCCGGCCACCCGCCAGGGCTGGCCGGTCGACGACAAGGGCTGCCCGCTCGACACCGACGGCGACGCCGTTCCGGACGGCATCGACTTGTGCGCCGACACACCGAAGGGCGCCATCGTCGATACGAACGGCTGCCCCGCCGACTCGGACAAGGACGGCATCTTCGACGGCGTCGATCGCTGCGCGGCGACCCCGGTCGGCGCGATCGTCGACGGCATCGACACCGCCACCCCGGGCTGCCCGCACGACATCGACGGCGACGGCATCCACGACGGGGTCGACCAGTGCGCGCTCACGCCGCCCGGGGCGATCGTCGACGAGAAGGGGTGCCCGAAGGACAGCGACGGCGATCGCGTGCTCGACGGCATCGACCAGTGCCCCGATACCCCGAAGGGGGCTCGCCTCGATCGCGATGGCTGCCCGCGCGTGCGTCTCGACAAGCCCGAGGCGCAGATCCTCCAGAACGTCCGGTTCCACGGGATGGAGCTGTACCCGGGCGTCGATGCATGGCTGATGCTGCTGGTCGAGGCGGCGCAGTACTGGCCGGAGGTGATCTTCGAGGTCGGCGTCTACACCGACAACGAGGGCGGCGTCGCGGCGAACCGCGCCGCCGCGGCACGGCGCGCCGAGGTCCTGCGCGGCTGGCTCATGAACGCCGGCGTGCCGGCGAAGCAGTTCGCCACCAAGGCCTACGGCCCGGTCAATTTCATCGCCGACAATTCCACCGAGGAAGGCCGCGACAAGAACCGCCGCGTCGAGGTGAAGCGCCTGTCGGGCGACATCCGCAAGCACCCGAAGCCGGTCGAGGAACCGGTGGAGGCCGCGCCCGCCGCTCCCGCGCCGCCGGCCGAGAGCGCGACGCCCGCGCCCGCGGCCGCGACGCCGGCCTCTCCTGATGAGGGGACACCTGCACAGCCGCCGGTCCAGCCGGAGGCCAAGCCCGAGGTCCAGCCTCCGGCCGAGACGCCGGCACAGCCCCCGACACCGCCGCCGGCCGAACCGCCCGCGGAGAAGCCGCCCGCGGTCGAACCGGCGCCCGCCGAGCCGAAACCGGCGGAACCGGCTCCTGCCGAGCCGCCGCCTGCGACCGAACCGGGGCCTCAGGAAGAGAAGCCGCCGTCAGGCGGCGGGTTGTAGGAAGGAACGTCAGGCCGTCTCGCCGCGCAGGATCCCCATCGCGCAGCGATCAGGGTCGAGGTAGCGCCAGCCGGCGTCCGCCACGTCCTGATGCACGACACCGGCGATGCGCGCCGGGTAGTCGAGCACCTCTCCCGCCCCCAGGCCGCGCACCTCGGCATCGAGATAACGCAACGCGCGCGCGCCGTTGGTCTGCATGGCGACGGCATGCCCGCCGATGATGTGCCGGCGGGCGCGGTCGATCTCGTCGAGCCGGGGTCCATCCTGACGAAGGCGGACGATCTCCTGGAACAGCACCCGGCGCGCCTCGGCCTCGTCCCTGGGCGAGGTCGCCATGTAGATCACGAACGCGCCGCCGCGCAGGCGATGGTAGTTGAAAGTCTGCACCGTGTAGGCGAGGCCGCGCCGTCCGCGGACCGCCTCGAAGAAGCGGCCGCCCAGACCCGAGGTCACCGACTGCAGCACATCGAGCATGTGCCGATCGGGCGACTGCAGCCCCGGGGCCGGGAAGCCGATCACCTGGGCGGTCTGCGTCCGACGCCGCGTCTCGACGACCTCGGCCGCGCCCCAGCCGAGGAGCTGGCCGGGCTCCGAGCCGCCGTACCCCTCCTGAGGCCACTCGGCGATGAACCGGCCCACCTGGTCGAGCACTTCCGACTGCCCCGCATCCCCGACGACCGAGACCACCATCCCCGCCGGCCGCACCGTCAGGCGATGCCAGCGCAGCAGATCCTCCCGCCGCAGGGCCTTGACGGAGGCCTGCAGTCCATGGGCCGGCAGGGAGTACGGGTGGCTGCCGAACGCGGCCTGGCGGAAGAGCTGGAAGGTGTGCGCCAGCGACTGGTCGCGTATCGCCTCCTGCGCCGCCAGGAGGAGCGTCCGCTCCTTTTCGATCTCCTCGAGGGCGAAGGCCGGATGACGCACCAGGTCGGCGACGATCTCGAAACCACGATCGAGGTGCCGCGACAGCAGGCTGATCGAAAACCCGAACCAGTCCTCATCGACGATCCGGTCGAGGGAGGTCCCGAGTCCGTCGATCTCGAGCGCCACACGGCGCGCGTCGCGCTGCGGCGATCCCTTCAGGAGCGTCGCCTGCATCAGCCGCGTGAGGCCGCAATTGTCGCGCTGCTCGCCGCTTCGGCCGCCGCGGAAACCGACCGCGATCGTCACCAGCGGCAGGTGGCGGCGCTCCTCGTGCACCACCGTCGGCCCCGCCTCGAAGCGGTGGCGGGCGACCAGGCCGGCGGCCGCGAGGGTCGCCACGCGCCCGAACGGCGCCGACGGCATCGGTGCCGTGCGGCCGGCGCCCGGGTCGCGCAGCGCCGGCGCCGGCGCGACGCGGCGCAGATCGGCCAGGCGCGCTTCGGCGGGCGGCGCCGGCTCGAGCCCGGCATCATCGGGCATGTACTCGAGGACCGTGGCCCCCTCGAGGTCGAGCCATCGCTCCGCCACGCGCCGGACCTCCGGAGCGGTGACCTGCGACAGGCGCCGCACCGACTCCTCGGCCAGCTCGTAACCGCCGAGGGCCTGATAGTAGGCCAGCACCGCCGAGCGTCCCAGAACCTCGGCGCGGCTGTGGTGGTAGCGGTGCTCGATCGCGGTGCGCGCCCGGTCGATTTCCACCGCCGAGGGAGGATCGCGCCTCAGGCGCTCGATCTCCGCCTGCACCGCGCACAGTGTCGCCGCGGCCTGCCGCGGCTCGCCCTCGGCCTCGATGGTGAGGACGCCGAGATCGCGGAACGACTCCACGCCGGCGCCGATCCCGTCCACCAGCCCGTCGCGTTCCTTGACCGCCTGGTGCAGGCGGGAGGCGCGGCTGCCGCCGAGCACGTGCGCCAGGATCCGCAGCGCGGGCTCGTCGTCCGACAGGGCGGGGGCCGACCTGAAGCCGCAGTACAGATGACCGCGCCGGATGTCGCCGGTGATCCGCCGGCTGCGGAAGCCCTGGCGCGGCGGCTCGGGGGGCGACCCGAGCGGCGCCCCTTCAACCCGACGGAAGTCGCCGAGATGGCGGCGCGCCGCATCGAACACCGCCGCCGCGCCGACGCCGCCGGCGACGGCGACGACGATGCGCCCCGGCACGTAGTGGCTGTTGTAGTAGTCGAGGAGGCGCTCGCGCGTCATGGAGCGGATCCCCTCCTCGCTGCCGATGCGCCAGCGGCGGATCCGGTGCGTGTCGAAGGCCTCGCGATAGAGCATCTCGATCGCATACCCCGACGGGTTGTCGAGCTTGCGGCGCGCCTCCTGGAGGATCGCCTCCTTCTCGCGGCCGAATTCTTCGGCGTCGAACAACGGGTTGCGCAGCGCGTCCGCCTGAATCGCGAACCCCTGCTCGAAGTTCGCCGCCGGCAGCACGACGTAGTAGTTGGTCGACTCGTAATACGTGCCGGCGTTGAGATCTCCGCCGAGGGTCTTGATCTCCGCGGCGATCTGGTCCGGCCGCGGGCGCGACGGCGTGCCCTTGAAGAACATGTGCTCGACGACGTGCGAGATGCCGACCTGGTCGTCGCTCTCGTCGAAATAGCCGGCCCGCACCCAGAGGTTGATCGCCACGACCGGCGTGTCGGGCTCTTCGGCCGCGACGATCGTCAGGCCGTTGTCGAGGACCTCGCGCGCAATCCGTTCCGGTGCCGTCGCCATAGCCGCGAGGCTCTCCTATCCACCGGGCGGGGTCGACGACCCGGCCGTCTTCCCGCCGCCCGCCGGCGCGGCCGGCGTGCCGCCGGCGGCGCTGTCGCCCGCGGCGGCCGGTGCGCCGCGCGGCGCCGGCGAGTAGTGGGCGTGGACGAGCCTCCAGCCGTCCTTCTCGCGGCAATACAGCGCGGTCGCCTGGCCGTGGTCGGCGAGCGTGCGTCCGTCGAGCGTGCCGGCGAGGGTCCAGTCGTAGGTGGCGGCTGCGAGAGACCCGTCGACACTCACCTGCACCTTGTCGACGCTCATGGCGACGTCCGACAGGCGCAGGAAAAAGTCGTTGAACGAGCGGGCGATCGCCGGCCACCCCTGGAAGCGACCCGGTGGCGCGACGTCGAACAGCACGATGTCGTCGCTCTGCGACCAGATCAGCGACAGGGCCTGCATGTCGCGGGCGTTGACCGCGGCAACCTCGCGCTGGACCAGCTCCTTCACGGCGTCGCTGTCGGCGGCGGCGCCGCCACAGGCGATGGTCGCGAGAAGCGGCACGATCGACGCGAGAACGGGGCGGAGGGAGAAGGGACCAGGTCGGACTCGACCCTTGCGGGCGGCGCTGCGCATGCAGGTGGGACTCTATCGCAGCCCCCCGGCCCCGTCAATCGCGCGCGGCGCGCAGCGGACGCACCTCGAGGAGATTCTTGACAAAGGTCCCCGCGAGGATCAGCGCGCCGCCGGCCAACGCCAGCGGGCCGGCGGTCTCGCCGTGCACCAGGTACGCCCACACCGGGTTGAGGACCGGCTCGACGAAGAGCAGCAGCGTCGCGGCCATCGCGTCGACGTGGCGCAGGGCGGCGGTGAGGCAGGCGTAGGCGATGCCGATCTGCACGATGCCGAGGTAGGAGATCACCAGCGCATCGCGCGGCGTCGCGGCCACGACCGGCAACGCCCAGGGCAGGACGGCGACACAGGCGACGAGGTTGCCGAGGACCACGGCGGTCGCGGCGCCCGGCCCGCCCGCCGCTTCGCGGCGGCCCATGAAGCGCAGACCCACCAGCGTGAGCGCCCAGGCCACGCCGGACAGGAGCGCCAGGATGTTGCCGGTGAAGGGCGCGGGTGCCGTCGCCTGGGGGTGCTCCACGCCGACGAAGAACAACGCCAGCCCGGCGCCGAGAACCGGCAGGAGGAGCAGGTCACGGCGCCGCACCGGCTCGCGCAGAAGCCACGGGCCCAGAAGCACGAGGTAGATCGGCGCCGTCGACTGCAGGAAGATGGCGTTGGCGGCGGTGGTCATCTTGGTGGCGAAGACGAACAGGACGAGCGTCGCGGCGTACGCCAGGGCGACCACGCCGGCGGCGGCGGTCGGACGGCGGCGGGCGCCGGGGAGCATCGCCAGCACCGCCAGGACCGCGACACCCGACCGGAAGCTCGCCACCTGGAAGCCGTCGAGGGCGGTCGCCTTGATGAACGCGCCGCCGGTCGAGAACAGCGCCGCTGCGGCGACGATCTGGACGCGCGCGGTGATCTCGGTGCGGTCCGGCGCCACCTCAGGAGTGGGTCCGAGCCATTGGATGGGTCGCGTTCGCGGCGCCGCGGGGCCGTATGCGAGGCGCCGCGACGAATGCGATGCGGGACATCGCCGAGGCGCGGCAACGACGCAGACGGCCCCGCGCCGCCGCGAACCCGCAGGGCGCATGGAAGCTCCGGTCACATGCTTCCCGCATTGATTCCTCCTCGCGCCTCGCCTGGGACCCGCAAGCCCCATGCGTGCGACCCATTCAATGGCTCGGACACACTCCTAGCCGAGCCGGTAGCTCAGGGCGACGCCGTCGCGCAGCGGCAGGATGGTGGTGACGAAACCGGTGTCGTCGTAGAGGAGCTGGGTGAGGCGGCGGACGCCGCGCGTGTCGTCGTCCTCGTCCGGCCCCGCGACCTTGCCGAACCACAGCATGTTGTCGCAGATGAACAGGCCGCCGGGGCGCAGCTTGGTGCGCAGGAACGGGTAGATGCGCGGGTAGTCGCGTTTGTCGATGTCGCAGAAGACGATGTCGAACTCGCCGTTGACCCGCTCGATCACGTCGAGCGCGTTGGCGGTGTGGATGGTGACCTTCTCGAGCAGGTTGTCGCGGCCGAGAAAGTCGCGCGCCAGGTCGCAGTTCTCGGCCGACGCCTCGGTCAGGACCACGCGTCCGCCCTGCGGGATCGCCCGCGCGAACCACCAGGCGGAGTATCCGAACCCCGATCCGCACTCGAGGACGTGGCGGGCCCCGAGGGACCGGGTCAGCACGTACAACAGGCGGCCGACGAGCGGGCCGACGATCGGGAAGTGGCGGCGCTCGGCGAGCCGCTCCATCTCCTCGACAATCGCGGGCCGGGCGGGAGTGACACGATCGAGATACGACTCGATCCGCGGATCGACGATGTTCACGCGCTCATGGTAACGGATCGCGGTGCGCGTCACAAGCGCGCGGACGGCGCGGACGCGCGGTTTCCGGTGCCGCCCGGCGCGGTGGCCGGCGCGCGCGGCCGGCTGCGCGCGCGGCTGGCTTGCGTCGCGGGCGACCGTTTGCTAGCATGTGAAGAGTCGGTTTCATATTATGGCCCAGCGTGGGTCGCACCGGAGTTCGCATGTCGGTCACGGAAAGCCGACGCCAGCCCAGGCGACGCGGCGCGCCGCCCGACGAGCGCGGGCATCCCCGCCCGCCGACCGACGACTCCGACGACGACTCCCTGCTTCCATCCGGACGCCGCGACGCCGACGGATTCTGGATCCCCGACGGCTACGAAGACCCGGAGGCGTTGTTCTCGCCGCACCAACGCCGCCTGCAGGAGAAGCAGCGCGAGGCGCACCGAGCCCGGCTCGGCGGCGCGCATGACGACGATATCAACGCCAAGAAACCGGCCGAGGATCCCCCGGGGAAGCCGGTCCCGCCGCGGGCGCCACGCGTTGACTCACCCCCTGGTTCCGAATAACATCAGCCCCCCATGACAACCGAACTGCGCGACACATTGCGGCCGGCACGGCTGTTCGTCGACGGCCAGTGGGCGGATTCCGCCTCCGGCGCCACCTTCAAGACCACCAACCCCGCCACCGAGGAGACGATCACCGAGGTCGCCGCGGCCGGCGTCCCCGACGTCGACCGCGCCGTCCAGGCGGCGCGGCGCGCCTTCACCTCGGGACCCTGGGCGAAGATGCCCGGCTCCGAGCGCGGCCGGATCCTCTGGCGGCTCGGCGACCTCATCGATGCGAACCTCCAGGAGTTGGCGCGTCTGGAGACCCTCGACCAGGGGAAGACGATCACCGACTCCCTGCGCGTCGACGTGCCGATGGCCGCCGACTGCTTCCGCTACTTCGCCGGATGGGCGGGCAAGATCGAGGGCGAGACGATCCCCGCGAAGGCGCCGACCCTCAACTACACCCTGCGCGAGCCGATCGGCGTCATCGGATCGATCACCCCCTGGAACTTCCCGATCCTGATGGCCGCCTGGAAGATCGCCCCGGCTCTGGCGGCGGGCAACACCGTGGTGCTCAAGCCGGCCCAGCAGACACCGCTGACCGCACTCGTCCTGGCGCAGCTGGCGCTCGAGGCCGGGCTGCCGCCGGGCGTCCTCAACGTCATCCCGGGCTCGGGCGCTGTGGCGGGCGCGGCGCTCGTCGAGCACCCGCTCGTCGGCAAGATCGCCTTCACCGGGTCGACCGGTGTCGGCCGTGACATCATGCGGCGCGGCAGCGACACCCTCAAGCGGCTGTCGCTCGAGCTCGGCGGCAAGTCGCCGAACATCGTGTTCGCCGACGCCGACGTCGACATGGCGGTGCGCGGCGCGACCACCGGGATGTTCTTCAACAAGGGCGAGGTCTGCACCGCCGGCTCCCGGCTCTTCCTGCAGGACGGACTGCACGACGCCTTCCTCGACCGGCTGCAGACCCAGGTCGGCAAGCTGACACAGGGCGATCCCCTCGATCCCAAGACCCGGCTCGGGCCCCAGGTGAGCGAGGCGCAGATGAAGACCGTCCTGGGCTACATCGACAAGGGGCGTGCCGAGGGCGCGCGCCTTGTGTGCGGCGGTGAGCGGCCGGCGGGCAAGGGCTATTTCGTGCGCCCGACGATCTTCGCCGACGTCCGCCCCGGCATGACCATCGCGCGCGAGGAGATTTTCGGCCCGGTTCTCGCGGTCATCCGCTTCAAGGATGTCGACGAGGTGCTGCAGGCGGCCAACGACAGTCCCTACGGCCTGGCGGCGGCGGTCTGGACGCGTGACATCAAGCAGGCGCACCGCACCGCCCGGGCGCTGCAGGCCGGCACGGTCTGGATCAACACCTACGGCCTGTTCGACAACGCCATGCCGTTCGGCGGCGTCAAGGAGAGCGGCTTCGGCCGCGAGCTCGGCCGCCAGGGTCTTCTCGAATACACCCAGACCAAGTCGGTCTGGGTCGATCTCTCCTGAGCCGGCAGCGATGACCGACCCGCTGGTGCGGCCGCGCGTCGAGGACGGCGTCGCCCTCCTCGAGCTCGCCGCCCCTCCCGCGAACTGCTACTCGTACGAGATGATGCGGCAGCTCGACGCCGCCATCCTCGAGGCCCGCATGGACCAGGCGGTGCACGTCATCGTGCTGCGCGGCGCCGGCGACCGCTTCTTCTGCGCCGGGGCCGACATCCGCACGCTGCAGAGCGTCACGCCCGAGTACAAGTACTACTTCTGCCTGCACGCCAACGAAACGCTGATGCGCCTCGAGCAGACCCCGAAGCTGGTCGTCGCCGCCCTCAACGGGCACTGCGTCGGCGGTGGTCTCGAGGTGGCGATGGCCTGCGACCTGCGCCTCGCCCGCCGCGGCGCCGGGACGATCGGCCTGCCGGAGGTGACCCTCGGGGTCCTGCCGGGCACCGGCGGCACGCAGCGTCTCGTGCGCCTGGTCGGGCGCGCCCGGGCGCTCGAGATGATGGCCACCGGTGTCAGCATGTCCTTCGAGGAGGCTCAGGCCGTCGGGCTCGTGAACCAGGTGATCGAGGCCGCCGATTTCGACGCCGAGGTGCTGCGCCATGCCCGGCAGTTCTGCCCGCCGCACAAGGCGTCGATGGCGGTCGGGCGCATCAAGCGGGCCGTGGTGAGCGGCGCCGAGATGCCGTTCGCCGAGGCGCTCGCCTTCGAGCGCGAGCTGCAGCAGCAGCTGTTCACCTCGAACGACGCGCGCGAAGGGCTGGCGGCCTACCTCGAGAAGCGCCCGCCCCGCTTCGAGGGGCGCTGACGATCGTGGGCGACACGATGCAGGCGGTGATCGTCCCCCGCCACGGCGGACCGGAGGTTCTCGAGATCGTCCGCAGGCCGATGCCGCAGGCGGGGCCCGGCCAGGTCCTCGTCGAGGTGCGCGCCGCCGGCATGAACCACCTCGACACCTGGGTGCGCCGCGGCTTGCCGGGCATCACGCTGCCCCTGCCGATGATCCCGGGTTCCGACGCCGCCGGCGTCGTCGCCGCCATCGGCGCCGGCGTCTCCGGCCTGGCCGAGGGCGACCGGGTGTTCGTGTCGCCCGGCTACTCGTGCGAGCGCTGCGAAGAGTGCTGGAGCGGGCGCGAGCCGCTGTGCCGCGCCTACGGCCTGCTCGGCGAGCACTGCGACGGGACCCAGGCCGGGTACATCGCGCTGCGTGCGAGCCACGTCCTGCCGCTGCCGGCGTCGTTGTCCTTCGAGCAGGGCGCCGCCTTCCCGCTCACCTTCCTGACCGCCTGGCACATGCTGGTCGGGCGCGCCGCCGTCCGCCCCGGAGAGGATGTCCTGGTGCAAGCCGGCGGCGGCGGGGTCGGCACCGCCGCCATCCAGATCGCCCGTCTGCACGGGGCGCGCGTCCTCGCCACCGTCGGCTCCGACGACAAGGCGGAGAAGGCGAAAGCAATAGGCGCCGACGTCGTCATCAACCACCGCTCCGCCGACGTCCTCGGCGCGGTGAAGAAGGCGACCCGCCGGCGCGGCGTCGACATCGTCGTCGACAGCATCGGCGAGGAGACCTGGGAGACCAGCCTGCAGGCGCTGGCGCGGGGCGGGCGGCTGGTGACATGTGGGTCCACCAGCGGCTACCGCGCCACCACCGATCTGCGCTTCGTCTTCTTCAAAGGCCTGTCGATCCTCGGCTCGACGATGGGCAGCCGCGCCGAGCTGGCGCGCATCGCCGGGCTCGTCGGCGAGGGGCGCCTGCGCCCGGTGATCGATCGCGTCCTGCCGCTCGAGCGCGTCGCCGACGGGCACCGCGCCATGGCCGAGCGGTCGCTGTTCGGCAAGATCATCCTCACGCCCGGCGGTCCCTGAGACCGGTCACCGGCGCGGCGCGCGGAGGCGGCATGGTCGTCGACGCCCACATTCACATCCAGCCTTGGGGCCAGTTCCGGCCCGAGGCGCTGCGCGCGATGGCCGAGCGCCGCGCCGACCTTGATCTCATCCGGTCGCTGTGCGACAGCCCCTCGGCCTTCCTCGGTTTTCTCGACCGCGAGGGCGTCGACCGCGCCGTCCTGGTCAACTACGTCAGTCCCGACGTGATCGGCTTCACCGACGACGTCAACGCCTTCATCGGCGACTACTGCCGCGGCCACGAGGATCGGCTGGTGCCGGTCGGCGGCGTCCACCCGCGCCTGTCGCGCGATCCGGCCGGCGATCTCGAGCGCATCGTCACGCGCCACGGCATCCGGGTGCTGAAGCTGCACCCGCCGCACCAGCTGTTCCGGGTCAACGACTACCGCGACGGCGGCCAGCTGCCGGGCCTCGCGGCCCTGTACGAGCGCGCCGCGCGGCTCCGCATCCCGGTGATGGTGCACACCGGCACGTCGGTCTTCCCCGCCGCCCGCAACAAGTACGGCCACCCGATGGACCTCGACGATGTGGCGGTCGACTTCCCCGACCTGACCATCGTGATGGCGCACGGCGGCCGGCCGCTGTGGATGGACGAGTGCCTGTTCCTGCTGCGGCGGCACCCGAACGTCCACATGGACATCTCTGGGATACCGCCGAAGTCGCTGCTCGACTACTTCCCGCGCCTCGCTGAAGTGGCGCACAAGACGATGTTCGGGACCGACTGGCCGGGACCGGGCGTCCCGGGCGTGCGTGGCAACGTCGAGGCGTTCCGCGCCCTGCCGCTCGCGGCCGTTGCCCGGGAGGCGATCCTGGCCGGCACCGCCAACCGCATCTATCCAGCGCGCCCGTGACCGGCGCCGGCGGGGTCCGCCCCGGGGACGGCGTCCGCGGCGGTCTCGAAGGCGTCCTCTGGGCCGAACCGGCCGAGGGCACACCGCCGCGACCCGACCCGACCGGCACGCCGCTCCAGGGCGACACCGAGGCCGACCTCGCCGTGGTCGGCGGCGGCTACACGGGACTGCTCTCCGCCATCGCGGTCCGCGACCGGTTTCCCGAACGCCGCGTCGTGCTGCTCGAGGCGGAAATCTGTGGGTCCGGGGCCAGCGGCCGCAACGCCGGCATGGCCCTGCCCGGATGCGGGGCCGACCTCGACCGGCTCGAGACGATGCTCGGCGCCGATGGCGCCCGCCGCGCCGCCGCCTGGCTCGCGGACGGGCCGCGCCGGCTGCTGACGATGGCACGCCGGATCGGCGCCGCCGGCGGCATCGACCAAACGGGGAGCCTGGCGCTCGCCCGCACGACACGACAGGAGCGGGCGCAGCGTCGCCTCGCGAGGGTCTACGCGCGGCTCGGGGTCGACGCGGAGGTCCTCGATGCCGCGGCGGTCCGGCGCGAGGTCGACGCGCCGCGGTACCGCTCGGGGTTCCACCTGCCGGGCGGGCACCTGCTCATCGATCCCCTGCGCTTCGTCCGCGCGCTGCGCGCCGCCGCCATCGACGCCGGTGTCGTGGTGCACGAGTCGACGCCGGTCCTTGACGTCGCACGAGGCCCGATCCTGCGGCTCGCGACCCCGGGCGGCACGGTGAGCGCTCCGGCGATGGTCCTCGCGACCAACGCCTACTCGCCGCGTCTCGGGTTCTTCAGGAACCGGGTGGCCCCGGTGCACGTCGCCTGCGTGGCCACGGCACCGCTCGCGCCGGCGGCGCGCGCCGCCCTCGGCTGGCGGCGCCGCCAGGCGCTCTGGGAAGAGGGGCGCGTCTACCATTTCCTGCGGCTGACGGCGGACGACCGGGTGCTCATCGGCGGCGGCGGGGTCGCGTACCACGCCGGCGACGGCCTCGAACACGACGGCGTCCGCGACTTCCGCCGGCTCGAGGCGGCGCTGGCGCGCATCTTCCCGGCACTCGCCGGTGCCGCGATCACCCATCGCTGGACCGGCCCGGTGGGCTTCGCGCGCGACTTCCTGCCGTCGGTCGGCGTCACACGTGGCGCGCGCAACATCTACTACGCCGTCGGCTACACCGGCCACGGCGTGGCGCTCAGCCATCTCGCCGCGCGGCTGATCTGCGATCTCTACGCGGGAGCGCCGATCGAGGAAGGCGGCCGCTTCCTGGTCGGCCGGCGCTTCCCGTGGCTCCTCGCCGGCCCGTTCAAGTGGGCGGCGATCCACGCCGTGCGCAATGGCTGGCTGGCGCTCGACCGCTTCGGACTGTGACGCGGGGACGACGACGGGGGCGTGTTGCTGCCGGCCGCGGCGTGGCTCAGGCGGCGACGCCCCGGCCCTTGGCCTCGGCCCGCGCCTCGTCGGTGAGGTCCTTCGCCCCGACCGCGACGCCGGCCTTCTTGAGAAACTCGTCGGGGGCCTGGCCGCCGGCGAACACCCAGACATAGTCGTTGGCGATCGTGCGGCGCGCGCCGCCGACATCGAGGACCACGGCATCGGGGCCGATCTCGACCGGGTTCGAGTTGAACAGCACGCGCACCGTCCCCTTGCGCACGCACTCGCCCAGACGCTGCGTGTTGCGCTCCTTGATGCGGTTGAACTCCGCCTGGCGGTAGGACAGCGTCACCTCGTTCCCCTCCTGGTGCGCCAGCCCCATGGCGGCCTCGACGGCGCTGTCGCCGCCGCCCACCACGAGGATCCGCTTGCGGGTGTAGGCCTCGGCCTCGATCAGGCTGTACATCACCTTGGCCAGCCCCTCGCCCGGGATCCCCAGCTTGCGCGGCGTGCCGCGCCGCCCCAGGGCGAGAACGACGTGGCGCGCCCGGTGCCGCCCTTTCGTGGTCGCGATGGTGAACAGCCCGTCCTCCCCGCGGGTGACGGTCTCGACCTTCTCGCGCGTGCGTACCTCGAGGTCGGCGCGCTCCGAGACCTTCTTCCAGAAGGCGAGCAGCTCCTCCTTGCCGATCTCGAGCTTGCGGAAGCGGCCGTAGAGCGGGAACTCCACCGGGCTGGTCATCACCAGTTTCTGGCGCGGGAACTTGGCGATCGTGCCGCCGAATTCGTCCTGCTCGAGGGTGACGTAGCTGAGGCCCTTCTCGATGGCGCGCAGAGAGGCACTGATGCCGCCCGGGCCGGCGCCGACGATGCACACGTCGCGGACTTCCGCCGGGGCCGGTTTGCGGGCGCCCGCCCCCAGCCGGCCGGCGATGGTGTCGATGACCGCGCGCCCCTGGTTGACCGCGTTCTTGATCAGCGCCAGGCCGCCGAGCTCGCCGACGACGAACAGGCCGTTCACGGTCGACTCGTACTCCGGTGTCAGGCGCGGCATGTCGGCGCCGATACCGGGGCTCGCCATGACGATCGCGATGGCGCCGACCGGGCAGGCCTCGGCGCACTCGCCATGGCCGATGCAGCGGTGGCCGTTGATGATCGCCGCCTTGCCCGCGATCACCCCCAGGACGTCCCCCTCCGGGCAGGCCTCGGCGCAGGCGCCGCAGCCGATGCACCAGTTGATGTCGATGTGGGGATGCTGCGCCCGCGGCCCCGTGGAGTAGGCCGGTCCCCGCGCGGTGGCGGCACGCGCCTTGTGCTCCTTCGCGCGCGTGCGGCGCACGTGGCGCGTCAGGGCGACCAGGAGCACGGCAAGGAAGGCGGCGTAGCTCAGTATCTCGATCATCTCAGAACCGCCAGCTCAGGGCGGCATAGTACTGGTCGTTGTCCTCGTCGTCACCCTGGTACTGCTCGCCGGAGAGGAGCAGGTACCAGTGCCGGCCGAGGATGACGTCGACCTCGAGATCGATCCAGTCGGCGCTGCGATCGAGGGCCGCCTCGCGGTCGCTGGTTTCGTCGAGGTGGCCGAGGCCCGCCTCGAGGTGCACGTGGCTGCCGGCATCGATACCGGTGCTGATCTCGTACAGCCAGCCGTCGTTCTCCTCGTTGGTGTAGTGCGCGGCGCGCCCCTGGAACCCGAGGTTGGCGGCGGTCAGGCCGCCGACGTCCACGTTGACCGAGTAGCCGTCGGCGGTCCCGGCATCGCCCCCGGTGCTGCGCCGCAGATCGGCGCCGAAGCCGAAGTGCTGCCCGACGCGGAACGACGCTCCGCCCCAGCCACCCTGGCGGTGGGCGTCGTTGAACTCCGACGCCGGCGTGACCTGGTCGCTGTAGAGCCTCACGTTCCTCCGGTTGTCGTAGCCGCCGTAGAGGGTGACGTGATCCCCTGCACGGTAGAACAGACTGGCGTAGGTGCTGGTCAGCGAGAAGGTGCTCTCCCCCGCCTCCTCGACCTTCCAGCCGCTGTAGTAGTCGATCTCCTCGACCACGAAGCCGGTGAGCCGCGGGCCGAAGTAGCGCCCCTGCACGAACATGAACTCGCGGTTGGGCTCGCCATCCTCGTACGACGCGACCGCCCCGGTCGTGACCTCCCAGCGGCGCGTGTCCGCCGTCCCACCGCGGTACTGCCAGTAACCGCCCAGGTCGCGCACGTCCGACGAGACCTTGAGGTCGACCGGCTCCGGCTCGGTGCCGGCGAATCCGCCGGCGCTCCACGCGCCGCCGTTGAAGTCGTACAGGACGCCGTCGAACAGGCTCATCATCGACAGCGCCGGCGAGAACTGGCGACCTAAAGTGATTGTCTGGCGTTCGTCGCCGGGATGCCAGGCGACCGCCAGGCGGTAGACGTTGCTCAGGCTGTCGGCCTCGTCCTGGTCGCCGGTGCGCGCGTGGTAGCTGCGGCGGGCGCGGATGTCGGCGTACACGTCGAAGTCCCCGAGGCCCTGGTCCTGAAGCCACAGATCGATGCCGCGCTGCGAGAACCCGGAGTCGGCGATGCTGTGGTCCTTCACCACGAGGTAGCGCAGGCCGACACGACCGTGCAGGCCGGTGCCGCGCCCCGGGCGCGCCATAGCACCGCCGGTGCCGGAGGTGCCGCCGGCATCGGTGGCCGGGGCCGCGGCGGGCGGTTCGGCCGACACAGCGCGGCGCGCCGTGTAGCGGACCTGGTCGCCCACCACGATCTCCGAGGACGCCACGTTCGCCGAGCAGGCGGCGCGGTGCGCCGAGACATAGGTGACCAGGAGCGTGGCGACGACCTTGCCGTCACGCACCACTTCGAGGTAATCCCCCTGGTTGATGCCGTCATCGCGCCCGGCCTCGACGTAGATCGTCGGCCCGGACAAGTAGGTGACGCGCGTCGTGGCCGCCGGCGTCGCGGCCGTCGGCGCCGCGGCCGAGGGGGCGGTGGCGGCCTCGGCCGCGAACACGACGGCGGCCATGCCGGCATGCATGAAGGCCAGCGCCGCGACGGCGGCGGCCGCCGGGACGACGCGGCCGGCGCGGCCGGCGGGCCGATGCGGCTTCGGGCGGGTCGCGGCGGCGGCGCTCAACCGGCCTCCCCGCGCGGGTGGCAGTTGTAGCAGGCCTGGCTGTTGTACTGGTATCCGCCGACGCCATTGTGATTGCCCTGCAACTGCACCGGGTCATCGTGCGCGTGGCACTGGATGCACTCGAACGTGCTGTAGTTCGGCTGGTTGGTGTGGCAGTCGGCGCAGGTGCTCCACTTTCCCTTGTGCCGCCCCGAGGAGATCGGGAAGAACTGCGCATCGTGGTTCGGGAAGCGCGCCGGCTGCCAGGAGACCGCCCGGTGGCACTGCAGGCAGTCGAGCGGCGTGCCGTTCGCCTCGTGGTCCGGATTGGTGGTCCCCTGGTAGTCGTCGAGATGACAATCGGCGCACTGGGTCGGGGTGTTGACGTACTGCAGGTGCCCCTGCGCCGCCGGCAGGTGGCAATCGCCGCAGGCGATGACCATGTGCGTTCCGGACAGCGGGAAGCGCGTCAGGGAGTGTGCCCGGCGCATGCGCGCGTAGTCGATGAAATTGCGCGTCGTGTGGCAGCGCGAGCAGTCGGGCCCGAACTCGGTGCGATGGATGTCCTGGTGGCAGGCAACGCACTCCGTCTTCAGCTTCACCGCCTTGAACTCGAGCGACACGTGGCAGGCCCTGCAGGCCGCGGTGGCGTGGGCCCCAAGGAGCCGGAACCCGGTCTTCGCGTGGTCGAAGGCCTTGGTGATCACCGCCGGCCGCCAGGAATCGGCCCGGTGGCACATGCTGCACTCCTCCACGTAGGAGCCGTGCGGATTGTCGGCCATGGGGGCGGGCGCGGCCCCGGCCGCGCCCATGGAAAACGCGAGGAGACCGGCGCACAACACGATCCATCGTCCGTTCATGAGCGCTTCTCCGCGTGGCAGGCCTTGCATTCCTTCGGAACCGGGCGGTAGACAACGACGCTGCGTCCCTTCGCATCGCGGCGGGCCGGGTGACAGCGGGCGCAGGCCACCCGCGCGTGACCCCCGTCGAGCGCGAATCCGGCGTCGCGGGCGTGATCGAACCGGGTCGCCGGCCTGAAAATGTCCTCGTTATGACAGGCCGCGCAGGCGCCGCGATCCTTGCGGCGCGCGAACTGGTCGCCATGCGGGTTGTCGTGGCAGGCCTCGCAGCGCTGGTCCTTCACGGCGAACGGCATCTGCGGCAGCGTCCGGGCCGGGAGCAGCAGGCTCGACTCCAGCGGTCGCCCCTTGCTTTCGCGGTGGCAGGCGTCGCACGCGACCGCACGGTGCGCCCCTTCGAGCGCATACCCGAAGCCGCGGTGCGCCGCCACGCTCACATTCGCCGGGCGGAACGTCCTGGCGTCGTGGCAGGCGACGCAGCCGGCCGCCTTGGCGCGCTGGCCCTTCGCCGCGAAGCGGCCGGCGTGTGGATCGACGTGGCACGCCGCGCACTCGATCTCCTTCGGCTTGAGCATCACGCGGGCCTTGCCGAGTGTCGTCTCCCCGGGCAGCGGCGGCAGGCCGCGACGCTCCGGGCCGTGGCAGGTGGCGCAGGCGATCGTCGCGTGGCGGCCGGCGAGCGCCAGTCGCAGCGTGGCGTGCTCCTTCACCGTGTACAGGCTCGGCTTCCAGCCGGCGACCCCGTGACAGGGCTCGCACCTCCCACCGTCGGCGCGCTTCGCCAGCTGGCCGGCGTGGGCATCCTCGTGACAGTCGCGGCAGCGGGCGTGGCGCATGCGGATCAGCACGCCCGCCCTGCCGAGCGCCACGGATGCGGGCCCTGGCGGCTCCTTGCGATGGCAGGCGTCGCACTTCACCTCCGCGTGCTTGCCAGCGAGCGGGTAGTCGGCCGTGGCGTGCCGGGCCACGGTATACGTCGACGCCTTCCACCCCGCCTCGTCGTGGCAGGCGGCGCAGTCGACCTTCTTCCCCTGCAGGGTCGCCAGCCCGGCGTGCGGGTCGTCGTGCCCGGTCCGCTTGTCGGCGTGGCAGTCGGTGCAGGCCGCGAACGGCGGCTTCTTCCCCCAGGCGAGGCGCGGGTCGTGGCAGGTCTCGCACTTCACGGCGGCGTGCCGGCCGCGCAGCGGGTAGCGGGTGCGATCGTGATTGAACACCTGCGCGTCGACCTTCTTCCAGCTCCCCGTGGCGTGACAGCGGGCGCAGTCGGGGCCGAGCCGTCCGGTGTGCGGATCGGCGTGGCAGGCGGAGCACTCCTGGTGCGGCACCGGCTTGTAGACCGGGATCGGGCGCCCCTGATCGTCACCGCGCGGCTTCAGGCTCGCCGCCAGGTGGCACTTGTCGCAGGTGACGTCGATGTGTTTTCCGGTGAGGGGGTAATCGGTGCGCCCGTGGTCGAACAGCGGCACCGGCTTCCAGGCCCGGTCGTCATGGCACCTGGCGCAGTCCTTCCCGAGACTGCCGCGATGGACATCCTTGGCGGCGTGGCAGGAGACGCAGTCGCGCTCGAGGCCGAGCCAGCTCGCCTCGGGCTTGCGGCGCTTCGCAAGGCGCAGCGATTCCGATGTCTGCAACGCCGGCTTGTGACAGTCGCCGCACTTCAACCCGAGGTGCCGGCCGCCGAGCCGCCACCCGGCGCGCGCGTGGTCGAAGCGCTCGGGGCTGCCTTCCTCCCAGGCGATCATGGCGAAGTCACGACCGGCGTGATCCGGGTGACAGGACGCGCATTTCTCCCTGCCCTTCTGACCGTGCAGCCCGAGCTCGGCCTTCGCGAGCCAGGCGATCTCCTGGTGGCAGGCCAGGCAGCGGTCGTGCATCGCCTCCTGCCCCTGACCGTGGCAGTTGAAGCACTTCAGCGGCGAGTCGATCTCCTGGTGCGCGGCGGCGAGCGGCCCCGGCGACACCTGGGCCTTCGCCGGCGCCACCGTCAGTATCAGGATCGCCAGCGCAAGGACCGGGATGCGCGCGCCGAGGAGCACCGTCTCCCTTCGCTAGGCGAACCAGGTGACGCCCATCGCCACGGCCACGATCACGTGGATGGCGACGGCCAGCAGGGCGCTGATCGCCACCGGCCGATGGGCCACGTGCCAGTAGCGGAAGACCTCGTGAGTCGCGTCGAGCAGGCGAACCTGCTGGCCGAGGCCCATCTGGCGCCGCGCGAGGCGGCGCACGAGGGCGAGGACGTTGCGATCGACCGCGCGCGTGCCGGCGGCGCCGCGGACGCCCCGGGCCAGGCGCCTCGAGGCCAGCCAGCGGTCGAAGTCATCCGTGGCCATGCGGGTGAGCGCGACCAGCGCGCTGCCGCGTCCCTTCTCCACCGGCCGGGGCGCCAGGATCCGCTCCACCTCCTCGATCGGCAGGCCGGCGGTATTGGCCACGTAGCGCAGCAGAACCTTGCGCTCCGCTTCGATCTCCTCGAGGCTCATCTCGAGACCGCTGCGGCTGTGCGGGATACGGACGTAGAGATAGCGGCCGATGAAGCCGCTCAGGACGACGATCATCATCGCCGCGTAGCCGAGACCGATGAGCCCGGTGAACTGCCAGGCGGCGTGCACCGCGGCCAGGAGCGGTATGCACAGCCCCGCGACCACGTGCACGTTGAGCCATTTCGCGATCGATCCCGTGAAGGCGAGGAAGCGGAATTTCTTGCGCAGCGGGTAGAGCCACATGAAGATGAAGAGCGCGAAGGCGCCCACGCCCGCCGCCTGGCCGACGATCCCCGTCGGCTTGAGCCAGGGATGGAGGGGATGCCGCACTCGTTGCGCCGTCGCCAGGAGGTAGTACGGCAGCCCGGCCAGGTTCAGGGCACCCAGAGCCCCGAGCAGCATGGCGAGAGACACGTGGCGTGTCCAGGGTGGCCGCCGGTCGACGGCGGGCATCGCCACCACCGAATTTTTCGACACCGGGCGCGGTGCCGTCCCGGCGATCACCGGACGCAGCGGATCACGGACGCGGGCTTCCGACGTCGATGGGCTCATGAGCTGACGCTTCTCCCCGGCTATTCTCGTGCGTGGCGTACGGCAACGCCACAGAGCGACCGGCCGGATCTTGCAAGTCCGGTTCCAGCGGCAATGCGCCGCGATCGAGCGCCGGCGCCTCATCGAATTGCAACATCGTCATCGCCCGATACGAAAAGCAGATTCGCCGCGTCGACAAAGAAGAATCCACAGCCCCGATCGTTGACGCGATCGCCATGCGCGCATCGCGAGCCGACTGACTGCACGGCCACGTTCCTGGCGTGCGGCCGCTCCACAGTGTCACCGCACAAGGTCGGCACGAATCGATGTCCGGACAATCAGGGAATTCCCCTTACGCCATCGGGATCTCCGCGCACAGGCCTGTCATCGCGGTGCCGCGAAGTGCCGTGAAGCCGTCGGAGACCGCGTGGTACGGGCCTTGCGTGACGGAGCCCGGCGTCTCCGACGCGCTTCGCTCCGCTCGGGGATGACGACATTCGCATGAAACGCGCGGAACACCGGGGAGGATGCCACGTGTCGACCGGACGGATTCAACTCATGAAGCGGACCGCTGGTGTCGCTGTTCCGCTGGTCCTGGTCCTCCTGGTGGCGTGCAGTGACTTCGTCAAGCCGAAGCACAACCTGGCGCCGATCGCCGGCGCCACCGCGACGCCCGCCACCGGCTCGACGCCCCTGACCGTGACCTTCACCACCACCGCCGCCGACCCGGACGGCACGGTGGTGTCGTACGCCTGGGACTTCGGCGACGGCGGTCGCGCCACCGAGCAGAGCCCGGACCATGTCTACCGCGCCGCCGGCGCCTACACCGCGACCCTCACCATCACCGACGACGCCGACGCCACCGACTCGGCGTCGGTCGCGATCACCGTGTCACAGGGTTCGAACCAGCCGCCGTCGGTCACCGCCTCGGCGAACCCCACCACCGGTCTCGCCCCCCTCGCGGTCACCTTCACCGCCTCGGCCACCGACGCCGATGGGACCGTCGCCGCATACGCCTGGGCGTTCGGCGACGGCGGCACCTCGAACCAGCAGAGCCCGTCGCATACCTACCAGTCGGCCGGGAACTACACCGCCGGCCTGACCGTGACCGACAACGCCGGCGCCGCGTCGACCGCGAGCATCGCCATCGGCGTCGGGGCGGCGGCCAACCGCCCCCCGACCGCCACCGCAGGCGCCAGTCCCCTTTCGGGAACGACGCCGCTGGCCGTCGCGTTCACCGGCGCGGGTTCGGATCCCGACGGCACCATCGCGTCGTATGCATGGACCTTCGGCGACGCCGGCACCTCGACACAGCAGAATCCGTCGCATACCTACCAGACCGCCGGGAATTTCACCGCGACGCTCACCGTCAGGGACAACCTCGGCGCCACCGGCACGGCCGCCGTCGGCATCACCGTCAACTCGCCGGGCAACCAGGCGCCGACGGCAAACGCCACGGCCACGCCGACCACCGGGGCCGCTCCGCTGGCGGTGTCGTTCACCGGGTCGGGGACCGATCCGGACGGCACCATCGCCTCGTACGCCTGGGCCTTCGGCGACGGCGGCACGTCGACGCAGCAGAACCCGTCGCACACCTACCAGGCCGCCGGCAATTACACCGCGCTCCTGACCGTCACCGACAACGCCGGGGCCACGGGCTCGAAGGCGATCGGCATTGCGGTGCAGTCGAGCAACCAGTCGCCGCTGGCGAATGCCGGCCCCGACCAGGTCAATCTCGACCCCGGCGTCACGGTCACCCTCGACGGCACCGGGTCGCTCGACCCGGATGGCGGCACTCTGACCTATGCCTGGACCCAGACCGCCGGCCCGGCCGTGACCCTGTCCGGCGCATCGACCTCCCGGCCGACCTTCGTCGCCCCGACGCGGACGACGGCGACCTACACATTCAGTCTGACGGTGACCGACAGCGGTTCACCGGCCGCCGGCGCCGCCGACAGCGTGAACGTGTCGGCGCGCGTCACCTACGTCAACACCATCCAGGCCCTGTTCGCCAACCGCGGCAAGCAGGCCAACGGCAACGATCTCGGCTGCGTCAACTGCCACGCCCCCGGCAAGTCGCGGCCGCAGACGCCGCTGACCACCTACACCGAGGTGTTCGCCCTGCGCACCAACTGCCGGTCGGTCCTCAACACCGGCGGCAGCATGCGCAAGTACCTCCTGACCGGCGAGCCCGACATCGTGGTCAGCTGGATCAACAACGGCGCGCCCGAGCGGAACTGACCCGGCGCCAACCGCCCCGGCGGCCCTGTGCGCCCGGTCGCCCCGGTCGCCTTGACACCGACTTCTCCCCGGGTGTATCAGGAGCCGGGTTCGCCGCCTGCACCCGGGGTGTCCACGCGATGAAGATCGAGGTCCGCGGCACCGGCAATGTCCAGATCCTCGATTTGCACGGCCGTCTCGTCCTGGGCCAGCCCGAGGATACCCTCAAGGCCGCCGTCCTCCGGCTGCTCGGCGAGGGACACAACGAGATCCTCATCAACCTGCTCGGGGTCCCCTACGTCGACAGTGCCGGCATCGGCCAGCTGGCGGCCTGCAAGAAGCGGGTCCTCGAGAAGAAGGGCGCGATCAAGGTGCTCTGGACGGACGGCAGGTATCACCTCGCCGTCGACACCATCATCATGCTGATGTTCCCTGACGCCCTCTTCGAGGACGAGACCAAAGCGCTGGCCTCGTTCCACTGAGCGTCGCCGCTCCCGCCGCCGCTCTCGCCGTTGACAGCGGGCTCGCGTCGGGTGTAGACAAACCACCAGGACAAGTCTCGGAACCCGGGGATCGCCGCGCAGTCGACTGACCTCACTGTCCGGGAGGACGGGTGGGTATGTTGCGGCATGGCGGCGGCCGGTGTTCGGGTTCGAGCCCCGCGTCGTTCCACACCGCCGGTACCCCCCCATCGGCCCGGCGTCCCCGGAGGAGGCGACGCCATGAAGATTGAAACCAGGATCGATCGCAGCGTGAGGATTCTCGACCTTCACGGACGCCTGGTCCTGGGCCCGCCGGTGGAGTTGCTCGCCGACTCGGTCCAGAGGCTCCTGGCGGAGGAGCACACCCGGCTGCTGCTCAACCTGCGCGGCGTCCCCTACATCGACAGCGCCGGGATCGGCGAGCTCGCCGCCTGCAAGAAGCGGGTGATCGAGAGGAAGGGCGAGATCAAGATCCACTGGCAGCGGGGCAGGTACCACCTCGCCATCGAGACGGTCATCCACCTGATGTTCCCGGACGCCCTGTTCGAGGACGAGAAGCTGGCCCGCTCGTCGTTCGCCCCGCCGGGCGGCCCGGCCGCCACGACCACAGGGACGACCTGATGATCTGGCTGGTCGTGACGACGCCCGACGGACAGAGCCAGCGCCTCCAATTGACCGGCGCCAGCCTGCACATCGGCCGTTCCGGCCGCAATGACCTCGTCATCGACGACCCGACGGTGTCGCGCGTTCACGCCGAGGTCCTGCGCCGACCCGACGGCTTCCGCCTCGTCGACCTCGGCGCCCGCTGCGGCACCCTGCTCAACGGGGTTCCGATCGCCGGCTCCGCCCCCCTCCATCCCGGCGACCGCATCCGACTCGGCCGGACGACCATCGTCGTCGACGACGACACGAACACCCCCGTGGACATCACGCCGACCCCGATGCCGACCGGGCCGAGCACGACGATGCTCGGCCCCGAGCAGATCCGCCTGCCCGCGGTGACCACCCCTTTCCCCGCGGACACGCCGCCGCCCCTGACCACGCCCGGGACCCCGGCCACCCTGGCAGGACCCGCGCCGACGGCGCCTCGCCGGAAACCCGCCCAGGACGCAGCGGCGGCGATCATGGAGCTCGTCCTCGAGGCCGACCGGCAGATGCTCTTCCACCGGCCGATCGAACAGATCCTCGAGGCGATCCTCGACCTGGCCGGGCGGACCATCGGCTACGAGCGAGCGGCCCTGATGCTGGTGGAGAATGACCGGCTCGTATCGAAGGTCGTGAGGACGCCGGCGGCGGAGCGGGGCATTGCAATCACCCTCAGCAGCGCCATCGTCGAACGCGTGCTCCACCGGCGCGAGTCGATCCTGACCTCGGACGCCCTGCGCGACACCCGGTTCCACGAGCATCCCTCTCTCGTGGGCGACCACGTCCGCTCGGTGATGTGCGTTCCCCTGCGTGACGATCACAAGGTGCTCGGGCTCTTGTACCTCGACAGCCGCGAGGCCGCGGGGCTTTTCACCGAGCAGGACCTCCGGATCCTGGCGCACCTGGCGAGCGTCGCCGCGGTCAAGATCGAGAACGCGCGTCTCTTCGACGAGGTGGTCAGGACACGCACGCTCGAGAGCGAGATGCTGCAGGCGGCGGCCATCGTGGACCACCTCCTGCCCGCCGATTCACCCGCGATCCCGGGCTACGATGTCTTCGGCCGCAGCGTGCCGTGCCGCCATGTCGGCGGCGACAGCTACGACTACATCGCCCTGCCGGAGGGCCGCCACATCCTCACGCTCGGTGACGTCGCGGGCAAAGGCCTGCCCGCCGCTCTTCTCATGTGCTGCTTCCATTCGGCCCTGCGCGCGCTTGCCGCGAGCGGCCTCTCCGAAGCGGAGACCATGGGGCGTCTCAACCGGCTCCTGCACGCCCGCTTTCCGCCGAACCGGTTCACCACCTGCTTCTTCGCGGTGCTCGATCCGGAGCGGCACCACCTGACCTATGTCAATGCCGGCCAGGAGACGCCCTTCATCCTCCGGCGCGCGGCCGACCCGCTGCCGCTCCCGTCGGCCGGCATGCCGCTGGGCCTGTTCCATGAATCCGAGTACGCGGTCGGGCGTGTCGCCATGGAGCCGGGCGATGTGCTGCTCTGCTACAGCGACGGCGTGACCGAGGGGCTGAGCCCGGCGGAGGAGATGTTCGGGCAGGAGCGCATGCTCTCCGCCGCCGCCGGCGCCGCCGGCGAACCTGCCGCCACGATCGTCGCCGCCGTGACCGCCGCGCTCGAGCGGCACCACGCCGGCAGGCCGCACGAGGATGACATCACGCTGCTGGTCGTGAGGCGATCGGATTAGGGACGGCGGCGCGGTGCCGGATCAGAGCTGCTGCTGCGGCTCGGGATCGGGCTCGGGGGCGTCGCTCCCCCAGGTGACGCAGCCGGCGGCGGGGAAGAGCTCGACCAGCCGGCGGCGGTCGTCGGTGGCGAGGCGGATGAACTCGATCCCGACGGTGTAGCCGATACCGGTGTCGATGTTGGGACGCACGCCGCAGACCCGGCCGGAGACGGCGATCGGCTTCTCCTCGGTGCTGCGGTAGATCTTGAGATTCAGCTCGTCGCCGCCGCGTATGCGCGCGATGGTGTCGAAGCCCAGCCCCGACTCGCTGAGGGAATTCGTGTAGCCGAGGAACTCGTGGAAGATGCGGCCGCGCGCCACCGGCAGCACCACCGGGAAACGCGGGTGGCGCCGCAGCCGGAGGCCGAGGGCGCCGGCGATCTTCTCCTGGAGGAGGCGCGGCTCGAGCGCCTCGGGGATGACCTCGTTGCAGCCGGCGCGTTGCAGCGCCTCGGGATCGAAACCGTCGCTGCCAAGCACGAGGATCGGGATGGCGGCGGTGCGCGGGTCGGCGCGCAGTCGGCGACAGGTCTCCTCGGCGGGCATCGCCGCCGTCGCGGCATCGAGCACGATCAGGTCGGTCTGCTCGCTCGTGATCGTCGCGAGGAGGGCATCGAACGCGCCGGCCGCGCGGGTCTCGAGGCTGGCGCGCTGCGTGAAGCTCGATGGTCCGCTCTCGACCCGGTTGCGGACGCGGTCGCTCCAGACGACCCGCTTGGTCACGCCGTCTCCCCCGCCTCGTCCCTCCGAGGCGGGCACAGCCTAGCACAGGATGCGGCGTGCCGAGCTCAGGGGTGCTTCGCGGTGACCAGCGTGTGGATGCCGCCGCGGACGTTGAAATCGCCCGCCACCGTCATCCGGCGCGGCTTCAGCAGCGCCACAAGATCGTCGAGGATGCGATTGGTGACATCCTCGTGGAAGTGCCCCTCGTCGCGGAACGACCAGAGGTACAGCTTCAGCGACTTGAGCTCGACGCACAGCCGCGCCGGAACGTACTCGATGCGGATGGTCGCGAAATCGGGCTGGCCGCTCTTGGGACACAGGCAGGTGAACTCCGGGCACTCGAACGAGATGGTGTAGGCGCGCCCGGGCCGCGGGTTCGGAAAGGTCTCGAGCGTCTTCGTCGGGCGGGAGGGCATCGCCGCTCCCCTACTCGAGAGGTGTGTCGTCCGCCGGCACCTTCTTGGGCGGAGCCGGCGGCGCCGGCGCCATCTGCGACTGGCCCAGCTTCTCGGCGAGGAACATCCGGGTGCGCTCCCAGGCGTCGTGCGACGCCTCCCTGTCGTGGCCGGGGCGCTCCTCGTTGAAAAAGGCGTGGCCGACACCGGGGTACACGATGACGGTCGCATCCTTGCCGGCTTCCTTGAGCGCCGCCTCGAATGCCTTGATCTGGTCGAGCGGGATGCCGCGGTCTTCGTTGCCGAAGATTCCGAGAAGCGGCACGGCCAGCGGCCGCAGCGCCTGGGGATCGGTCTCGACGCTGCCGTAGAACATCACCGCGGCCTGGATGTCGGCCCGATTGATGGCGGTCGCCAGCGACAGCCGGCCGCCCATGCAGAAGCCGATGGTGGCGACCGGCATCTCCCGGCCGGGGCCGCGGCGCACGGCCTTGGCGTCGTAGGCCCGCAACCAGCCGACCGCGCTCTTGATCACGTCGACCGCGTAGTTCTCGTTGAGCCCGCGCATCAGCTCGTGCGCAAGGCCCGCATCGGTCCCCAGCTTGCCGCGGTAGAGGTCGGGCGCGATGGCGACGTACCCGGCTTCGGCAGCGCGATCGGCGACGCCCTTGATCTGGCTGTTGAGCCCCCACCATTCATGGATGATCACGACCCCCGGGTAGAGGCCGGCCCGCATCGGCCGGACGGCGTAGGCCTGCACCGGCTCGCCGCGCACGCCGAGCGGGACCATGGCCCCTTCGCTGATCGCGAGGGTGGACGTCGGTGCGGCGGCGCGGGCGGCGGACCCGGCGGCAAGTGCGAGAACGGGAACGAGGACGACAATGCTGGCGCGGAACGACATGCGCGGGGACCTCCTTCGGACTCCGTGGCATCGAATGGCGCATGATCTTAGCATGCCGGAACGCGGGCGACCGGTCAGCGCGGGGTCCAGGGGAACCACCAGGGCTTCGGCCGGGCCTCGATGTCCCAGTGGACATGCTTGGTCTGCTGGAACTCCTCGAGACCCTCCTCGCCCAGCTCGCGGCCGAGGCCCGACATCTTCATCCCGCCGAACGGGCCGGCCGGGTTGTCGACCAGGGGGTCGTTGACCCAGACGTTGCCGGCCTCGATCTCTTCGTAGTAGCGGCGCCCCCGCCGCGGGTCGTTCGAGAACAGGGTCGCGCCGAGCCCGTACGGTGAGTCGTTGGCGCATCGCAGCGCCTCGTCGAAGCCCGCGAACGGGACGACCGGCGCGACCGGGCCGAAGATCTCGTCGCGCAGCAGGGACATCCCCTGGCGCATGCCGACGAGGACGGTCGGCTCGTAGTACCAGCCTTTCGACTGTCCGGTCGGGCGGCGGCCGCCGGCGGCGATCGTCGCCCCCTCGCGCACCGCGCCGGCGACGCGCGCCTCGACCCGGTCGCGCTCGGCGCGGCCGATGAGCGGCGTCACCTCGGTGCGATCGTCCATGCCGGGGCCGACGACGAGCGCGCGTGTGAACGCCGCGAGCGCCTCGGCGAATCGGTCGTGGATCGAGGCCTCGACGTAGATCCGCTCGGCGCTGGTGCAGACCTGGCCGGCATTGAGAAAGGCGGTCCAGGCGACCGCGCGAACCGCGCTCTCGATCTCGGCGTCGGCGCAGACGATGACGGCGTCGCTGCCGCCGAGCTCGAGGTGCAGCTTCTTCATGCGGTCGGCGCCGAGGCGGTAGATGTGCCGGCCGACCTCGGTCGAACCGGTGAAGGCGATGCACGGCACGTCGGGGTGCCGCACCAGGGCGTCGCCCACTTCGCTCCCCGAGCCGGTGATGATGTTGACCACCCCGCGCGGGAGATGGTCGAACACCCGGTGCAGGTCGAGCGTCATCAGCGGCGTCTGCGACGCCGGCTTGATGACCACGGTGTTGCCGGCCGCCAGCGCCGGCGCGACCTTCCAGGCCAACAGGAGCAGCGGGTAGTTCCACGGCACGATGCAGCCGACGACACCGAGCGGCTCCTTGAGAACGAGGTTGAGCTGCCCCGGCTCGGCCGACGGGATCACCCGGCCGCGGCGGTCGCGCACGAGCCCGGCGTAGTAGTCGAAACAGGTCGCCGACCAGTCGACGTAGCCCCGGTTCTTGCGCAGGGTGCGGCCGGTCTCGCGTGTGAGCGTGATCGCGAGCTCATCGCGGTGGGCGCGCAGGCGGCGGCCGATCTCGACCAGGAGATCGGCGCGCGCGAAGGGGCTCGTGCGCTTCCACGCCGGGAAGGCGGCCTTCGCCGCGGTCACCGCCGCATCGACGTCGCGCGGGCCGCCGCGGGCCGCCTGCCCGGCCGGCTCCTCGGTCGCCGGGTCGATGACCTCGATCGGGGAGCCGCCGCTGCCGTCGGTGAAACGGCCGTCGATGAAGAGCCTGCGCATGCCCCGTCCTCCTTAGGAGTGTGTCCGAGCATCAGGATGGGTCGCGTTCGCCGCGCCGCGGGGCCGTATGCGAGGCGCCGCGACGACGGCGATGCGGGACATCGTCGAGGAGCGGCAACGACGCAGACGGCCCCGCGCCGCCGCGAACCCGAAGGGCGCATGGAGATTGCGGCCCCATGCTTCCCACATCGATTCCTCCTCGCGGCTCGCCTGGGTCCCGCAAGCCCCTTGCGCGCGGCCCATCCTGTTGCTCGGACACACTCCTGCCGCCGGGCGCGGGGACGATTCTACCCGAGGGCGGCCGGGTCACCGGCTACGGGCGTTGATCTAAGATGGCGGCAGGAGGTGCCCCATGGAGCTCGACCGCAAGACCTTGGAGGACCTGAGGGAGCTCGCCCCGCGGGATGCCTGGGAGTCGGTGCGTCGTGCGGTCTACCAGAGCCCCGGGGGTGTTTCTTCGGAGGATTTCCAGGCGGCCCTCGAGCAGCTGGTCGCCGAGGGAATCCTGTCGTGGGACGAGATCGAGGGGTTCGAGCGCGCGTGAACAGCCGCGGGCGGGAGCTGACGCGCCGCGCGGTGACCGGGGGCGCGGTCGCGGTCGTGGCGGCCGCGGGGGCCCGTTTGGACGCGGGCGGCGGCGCCGGAGTTCGGCCTGCGGCGCCTGCTGCCCCAGGAGTGTGTCCGAGTAATAGCAAGGGTCGCGCGCATGGGGCTTGCGGGTCCCAGGCGAGGCGCGAGGAGGAATCGATGTGGGTGCATCGATGACGACGAGTAACGAAGCATGGGGCCGCAACCCCCATGCGCCCTTCGGGTTCGCGGCGGCGCGGGGCCGTCTGCGTCGTTGCCGCGCCTCGGCGATGTCCCGCATCGCCGTCGTCGCGGCGCCTCGCATACGGCCCCGCGGCGCCGCGGACGCGACCCTTGCTATTACTCGGACACACTCCCAGGGTCAGGTCTCGACGGTCACCGACTTGATGACACGCGGCCAGCCGACCCCCGAATGCCGGATGCAGAAGTTCCACTCGGCGAGCGCCTGGCGGACGGCCTCGTCGGGCGATGCGGCCTCGGAGACTTCGAAGACGCCGCTGTACTCCGGCGGGCAATGCGGGTTCCGGCGCCGGAATTCCGGCTCGGTGTAGACGATGCGGACCCGGTACCCGGTCGGGCGGCCGCCGCTCGGGCGGCTCGACTCTCTGTCCTGCGTCATGCTCCCCTCCCCCGCCGTCGGGTGGCGTTTTCGTGGCGCACAAGATAGGTCGCCACGAGGGGCCGCGCCATGCGGGGGCGGAGATTCCCGGACCAGGGGCTATCCTCAATAATGCAGGCTGCGCCCATCGGGCGGCCGGTGCGGAGACCCATGACGCGAGACGTTGAACCCATCGACGTGCGGGAGAGCGAGGTCGAGTTCGTCGCCATCCGCGCGCAGGGCAAGGGCGGACAGAACGTCAACAAGGTGTCGAACGCGGTCCACCTGCGCTTCGACATCCGGGCGTCGTCGCTGCCGCAGGCCATCAAGGAGCGGCTGCTGGGGATGCAGGACCACCGCATCACCGCCGACGGTGTGGTGGTCATCAAAGCGCAGACCCACCGCAGCCTCGAGAAGAACCGCGAGGAGGCGATGGCGCGCCTGCGGACGCTCATCGCGGACGCCGCGTTCGTGCCGCGGGCGCGGCGGCCGACGCGGGCGACGCGCGGCTCGAAGGAGCGGCGTCTCGGGAGCAAGGCGCGGCGCAGCCGGGTGAAGGCTCTGCGGGGGCCCGTCGAGGAATAGGGCCGGGGGCCTCGACAATGCCCCGGATCAGGCGGCCTTGAACTCCCGCGGGGCGTCGACGTCGGCGTCGGCGAGATTCAGCTCGAGGCAGACGCCGTCGTCGGTCTCGGCGCCGACGGTGAACGCGCCGTACGCGACCAGCGTGAGACGGGCCGCGCCGTTTCGGACCGAGACCTCCTCGACGTCGGGCGAAAAGGTGTCGTGCAGGTGGAACGTGACCTTGCCGCCGAGGGGATGCCGTTCCGGATCGGTCGAGCAGACCTCCAAGAGTATTCGGTAGTTTTCGGGATCGGAATCGAGCGGCCGGATCGAGCCGACCGTGATCCTCCGGTGTCCCGCCTCCCGCTGGCCCCCCCATCGACCGCGCTGCGGATCGTCGGTGTCGATCGGGGCCGGCGTCACGCCCCTGCTCGCCGGCTTCGGGGCAATCGCGTCCGCGGCGACCGGAAGAGACTGCATGGCGACGCCGGGCGTCACCTCGGAGAGCACGTTGAGGCGGCGCTGGGTCGTCTGCAACTGTTCCTGCAATTTCACGAACAGCTCCGGCCCGAGGTCCGACGGCCCGTAGAGGTTGATGGGATAGCAGATCACCAGCCAGGTGAAGACCGCGAGGACCATGACGGGGAAGAGCACGACGAACCACACGAGCGGCGCCCGCAGGGAATCGGGGAAGTTCGCGGCCGCGAGTCCCATGAACATCGTGGCGATGCTGTAGATCAGCACGATGAACAGCGCGATCACGCCCAGCGGGCTGCGCGCCAGGTCGCGGGCGGTCGATCCCATGGTGACCAGGTCGCCGCGCGCGCGTGCGCCCCGCGCCGGCCGCGCCGGCTCACTCTTCATCGCACTCGACCACGCGCATGTACAGCCTGGCGCCGGAGCGGAAGAAGAAGACCCCGGTGGTGTCGTCACAGTGCAGGCGCACCTCGTTCATGACGGCCTCGGGTGATTCGTCGCTGGGGATGGGCTTCTCTCCGGACCTGGGCTTGAGACCGCCGCATTCGCATTGCATCGCCATGTCGGGTCCTCCTCCAGGATCAGTCGGTCGGTGGCAGGTTCGAGAGCATCGTCTCGTAGAACGCCGCGTCGAACGCCCTCCAGTACTCGTCGTGTCTCGGGCTGGAGGGCCCGCCGGTCGCGACGAAACGGATGATGCCGCTCTTGAACGCCGTCAACGCGTCCTTCGCGGGCCGGCCGGCGGCGGCGCCGGGGCAGGTGCGCTGCTTCGGGTCGGGAGCCGCCGCCGCGATCGCCTCGCGGGCGGCATCGAGCGCGGGGTCGGTCAGCCGGGTCGCGATGGCCTGCATCATCCACAACGCCCGGCACGGGTCCTGTTTCAGCATCGACTCGAGCGCGTATTCGTCGACCTTGGTGCGGCGCTCCTTCGGGGGGAGCTCGGAGATGGGGGCCGGCCCGACCTCGGCCGTCCGCGTGATGCGGGCCCAGGTCGGCACGGGGGTGCCGAGGACGAGGCCGGTCTCGCTCTTGTAGTAGACAGGAACATCGAAGCCCAGGTAGCCGACCGCGAGTGGGCGGTCGAACGACTCGGCCATCCCCACGGAGGATGTGGAGGCGCCGACGAACCGCACCTGGCCGCCCGGCGCGGCCACCTTCGTGTTCTCAGCGTCCTGGTTCAGCCAGTCGACGAGGTTCTGCCGATCGGCGCGCTCGGTCGTCGAGAGGGCGGTCGCGGCTTCCGGGGGCGTCTCCCCCGCCGCGGCCGAGGCGCGCGTCTCGCTGCTGCGCACGAGCGACACGATGAGGCCGCCCGCGAGATAGACACGGCTGACGACGCGCAGGTAGACCGGCGCCTCGCCCTGCGCGGCGACGGCGCCGCTCAGAAGGCTCTGGATGCGCGGCTCACCCGACCACGCGACGAGCTTGCTGTAGAGGTCGGCCATGTCGGCCGCGTAGGTGTGCGCATCGGCGATCGTCACGGTGCCGGAGATGGAGGTCGTGCGCAGGAAGCCGAGCGCCGTCGGCAGCCCGTTGATCGGCAGCGCCAGCCGGATCCCCATGCCCGCCTCGCCCGAGAACGTGTAACTCGGGAAGGCCGCGCGGGGCGCCGCGATGTCGGTCAGCGCGATGCCGCTGTCTCCGCCGTCACCGCCCGGCGGCTTTGGGGTGCCCGGCTCCGGCGGCTTCGGCACGGGACCCGCCCCGGGTCTCCGGCCGAGCTCGTGCGGGATCTTCCCGTAGTCGTCCTTCCAGTAGCCGTCGAAGTAGATCTCGGAATAGCGCAGGTCCTTGAGCCGCGTCTGGTGCCCATCGAGCGGCAGGAAGCCCTTCTTCTTCCACTCGTCCGTCTCGGATTGCTGGGTCGCGCGCACGAGGAACACGTCGCCCGGCCGCAGATCCTCGGTCAGAGGGTAGACGGGGATGACCTGGCTCGCCCGGATGGTCTGACACCACATCTTGGCGATTCTCTCCAGCTCCCGGCGCGCGCGCCGGTCGGCCCCGGCCTCGGCCGGGGGCAGCGAGGCAACGCAGACCATGAGCGCGAACGCCGATACCACCCATCTCTTCATTGTCCGGCCTCCCGCGAACCCGCCGTCGCACCTCCAGCCGCTGCGCCCGAGCGCCTCCGGTCGCCGCCGCGGCGTGGTCGCTCGCCATCCTCCATCAGATTGTCGAGAACTTCGCCGAGGACGTAGAGGCGATCGACCCAGGGCATGAGCCCGGCGAGGTAGGCCTGCTGCGCGCGCGCCTTCGGTTCGCCGTTGAGCGACCGCCAGACGCCGCGCAGCCAGGCTTCGCGCGGGCGGTCGCCCCGGGGCGCGATGGGGTTCTGCGCATGCACCCGCGCGACCATCTCGGCGATCTGGCTGCGCAGCGCCATGAGGCGCGCCTCGACCTGCGCCAGCTCGCCGCGCAGCGCCTGCTCGGTGCGCGCCAGCGACGCCGCCGCGACGGCGCGGGCGCTGCGGCGCGTCGTCGTCCGCTCGGCGCGCTCGTCCGGATCGCGCAGGCCGTCGGCGGCGGCGATGACGCGGCCGCGCTCCGCCGCGGCGAGGCCGGCGAGCGGATGGCGCAGCTCGCCCAGGACGCGCGCGGTCGCATCGTGCCAGTCACCGACCGCACCGGGGAAGGAGGGGTCACGCGCGGCGTATTTCTCGGTGATCGACCGCAGCGCGAGCAGCCTCTCGAGGATGCGCTCGCGGAGAATCGCCTGCACGGCGCACCCCCTGGTTCACTCCGGCCCGAGACGCCGGCGGGTCGTGCCGTCCGACGCCGTCACCGCGGTCCATTCGAGACCCTCCTCGCGGAGCGTGAGCCAGACCCGCGTGGCGTTCGCCGCGCCGGCCTGCTCCTTGACCTCGGACGTGACCACCGAGGCCAGGAGGCTCGGTGGACGGCCCGGCTTCTTCTCCGCCACGTCGGCGGCGCGCTGCCTCACGGCCGCGAGGAGGGCTGCCTTCGACTCCGTGGTGAGGTTCTGGACGCCCTCGGCGCCGAGCGCCTTCATCACCGCGTTCTCCGCCGCCCGTGCCACCGCTTCGCGCGGCGGCACGGGGAGCATCGCCGCCGGCACCAAGTGCGGCGCTGCGACCGCCAGCGGAACCGGCGGCCGGAAGGCGACGAGATCCGTCCTGAGCTGGCCGGCGAGACGCGGGCCGAACCCGTCGGGCAGCCTGACGCCCGCCTGCCCCGCCGTGGCCTGGAGCGACTTCACCACCTCCGCCGCGATGAACTCCGGCGGGTTCGGCTCGGCCGGTTCGCCCGGGTCATCCTGCTTCAGCAGGACCGGGACCTCGACCGTCAGCTCGGGGACGCGCACGCGGGGGACACTCATGCCTTCGAGAAGCGGGTGCTGCCGGTAGCGCTCGGCGACCGCCGCCGTCGCCTCGTCGGCGAGCTGGCGCGCGCGCACCAAGCTGACCATCATGGTGCCGAGGAGATCTCCGAGATCGGCCATCGTCGCACCTCATGCGCGTCCCGCCGTGGGCGGGCCCGCATCGCGCGCCATCGCTCCCATGCGGTGACGCGTTGTGGGCTGACCCTACGCCGCCTTCCTGCGAAGACGCGGCGCCTGGGCTCCTCGCGGCGCCGGAATCCGCCGGGGCGCCTCCGTCGGGGTCTCGGTGATGCTCTTCTCGAGAATCGAGAGGAGCCGTTCGGTGCCGGCGGGCAACTCGTCCTGCACCGCGCGCACGTGGACGGCGAGCGAGTAGGTCCGCTCGACCCTGCTACCCGACGTCGTGCTCTTCTTGTACGAGTAGCTCACCTTGAGCTTCGCGGAGACGGGACCCCATCCTCCCTTCGCCGTCAGGGCGGTGTTGAGGTCGTGCGAGCTGGTGGTGGTGGTCTCCTCGACCGAGTTGATCTTGGCGTTGAAATCGATGGTCGTCTCCTCGACCCGGATGAACGGGATCGGGAGCATGGTCAGGATCGGCACCGTCAGGCTGTACTTACGCGGCACCAGCGACACGGTCCCGTCCGTGGCGGTCTCCTCGACCTGCTTCTCGTAGGAGAACGACACCATCGTCGGCGACTCGACCGCGGCATCGCCCTCCCCCTTCGTGGTGAACCCGACCGCCTTGATGAAGTCGACCGAGGTCTGGGCCGACTGCGCCTGCGCCTTGATGACCGCGACGAGCGGTCCGCCGATCATCGATTCGAAGTCCAGGTTTGCCAGTTCCTCCCCGATCGCCATTTATGAGCCTCCTCTCTCAGCCCAGCACCGGCCAGCGCTTCATGCGCCAGGAGCCGTACAGGTTCGGTGACTGCGGGTACTGCTGCGACGGGAGATCGCGGCGGATGGCCGCGAACCAGTCCCGGTAGGTGGCCCGCGCCGGCAGCCCCTTGAGCGCCTGCAGCGCGACGTACGTGAATGCGCCGTTCGCCCGGCCCCGGAACCAGGCGTCGTAGGAATACTCGGTGTCCTGGCACCCGGCCATGAGCAGCGCGGCGTACCGTCCCGGTGGGCTCGAGCTGCGCCGGGCGCGCCGCACCCCGAGGCGCGCCGCCGCCCGCGTCGAGAGGAACGTGCCCGGAGGCAGGAAGCGGACCTTGCGCACCGGAGACCGGCGCGCGGTCGTGGTGGGCGGCGTCCTGATCGGGGCGAACTTGGCGACGCTGCCCGAGTGACAGGAGTCGGAGATCACCAGGAGTCTCACCCCCTGCCGGCGGCGGCTGTAGAGATCAAACAGCTCGTCGTCGGTGATCGGCCCGTTGCGGCTGATATCGTAGGGGCAGATGCACTCGTCGGTGCCGTCCGGCTCGTCGCCGTCCTCGTCGGGCACGAACGATCCGTGCCCCGAGTAGGTGATGGCGACGAGATCGCCGGCGTCCGCCGCCCCGAGCGTGGCGGAGATGGCGTCGCGGATCGCGCCTCCGGTCGCCTTGTTGTTGAACATCCGGGTCATGGCGAAGCCGCGCTTCTGCAGCGCCGCGGCCCAGTCGTTGGCGTCGTTCACGCACCCGGAAAGGTCGCTGCCCGTCCCTGGATAGTCATTGATGCCGATGCAGAGCGCGTGTTTGTCCATCATGCATCCTCCGGCGGCGCCTGGTCCGTGTGCTGCGAACGAACGCGTGTCGAGAGACGTCGTTACTTGCCCGTCTGTATACCTCCGGCCGGCGGCCGTGAAAAGCCGCCAATTCGCGACACGGAAGGGCCATCTTCGGACATCGCCGCCCGCGCGCCGGGCGCAAGCCGGCGGAACGTGGACGGCGGCAGGCCTGTGAACGCGCGGCACTGTCGGGTGAGGGCCCTGCGGCTGCCGTACCCGTACGCGACGGCGATCTGCTGCAGGAGCGCCCGGCCCGCCTCGACCTCGCGCGCCGCGCGGTCGAGCCGAAAGAGATCGAGGACCACCTTGGGCGTGTAGCCGAACCATCCCTGGACGAGGCGCGACAGGTGCCGCGTCCCGATCCCGAGCGCCGCCGCGATCTCCGTCTCGGGACGACCGAAACTCGCGCTCCCCCTGGCGAGCGCGAGAAACCGCCGCTGACGCTCGTCCTGAGGCTGCCAGTCGAGCAGACGCCGGCGCTCCGCCCAGGCCGCGCGCGCCGGTGGCCGCGGGCCGGGCCGCACGACGGCGTCGCGCTCGTGGCCGAGCGCCCGCACACTCCCAGGGTGGAGTGCGACGAGCCCCAGGAGGACATCCGGGGGGGCGGGCAGGGCGAGATACACGACGCGCCGCGCGCGCCGCGTCCGGCTCCAGCGACCAAGCGCCCGCAGGCAGCACGGATTCAAGGCTCGCGGGTCGATGACGACCACGGCGCCCTCCCCCGGGGCGCGGATCGAGGCCAGGCACGCCACGACGCGCGGGCGCGCGCCGCGGTACATGGCCCCGACCGCCTTCAGGACCTCGCTCGAACCCGTCAGTACCACGACCCCGCGTTTGTGCATGGAAGTCCGTGTGGCGCTGCGACGGCGTCCTGACCGCCCCCTGTTCGGAAACACAAGGCAACATGCCTGCCAGGGTCACGGCCGAGGAGCGGCGTCGCGCCAAGTCGCGTGTCTGGTTCGAGTTGAAAGCGAGGACGACACCCGTCCGCCACGGGTCCGGAGCCGTCAGGAGGCTGCGGAGAGACTCACGTGAGACCCGGCGAGACGCATCTCATTGCGCACGCAGTTGGTTACGATGAGTCTCACTGGATGGCACGGATCCGCCGCGAGACCCGCGACGCGGCCCCCGCCAAACCCCCCTGACACAGGCACTTCGGAGGAGCGCCCGCGTCAGGCCCGGAACGGAGGGTCTCAGATCAGTCGCACGGCCGGCCGCATCGGGAAACACCCGACCCGGTTCGTCAGGCCGAGAGCACCTTGCGTCGCGCCTTCCAGGTGGCGGCGCTGTGACCGAACTCGACCGCGGCATCGGCGGGCGCCGCCGCCAGGCCGAGCACGCGCGCGAGCGTCGCCTTGACCGTGGGGACGTCGTCGTCGAAATCGCCGTGGTGCCTCGAAGCGGCGGCGCACCGGCCGCCCCCGGGCGAGGGATTCGGTGACCTGATCCAGACGACGCGCTCCTCGGTCGCCGGGTCGTCGCTTGGCCGCTTGAGGAGCCGCGACAGGTCACGATCGCGCTCGATCCACCACTCCATCCCGAGAATCGGCGTGCCGGCGTGCTTCAGGTTGGGTGCCCACGAGACGAAGGGAATGCGGGCGCGCTCCTCGAAGGTGTGCGACACCAGGTAGAGCAGCGACTTGTGGTAGATGCCCGCGCACTGGTCGTCCTGCTCCGCCTCGTCGGTCAGCGTGAACAGGGCGAAGCGCTCGATGGCGCCACTCTCGATCGACGGCACGTAGCAGTCGTTGAAGAGATCGATCGTGCACGCCGGCGCCCACAGGGAGCAGGTCTTGATCGTGAGCCCGAGACCTTCCTCGCCCCTGAGCAGCCCGCTGCCGACGCGACCCCGCGTGGTCAGCAGCTTGACGAGCGGCGCGTGGAAGATGCCGCCGGCACTGTGCCCGACCACGTGCAGCTCGACCGACCGGTCGTGCCGCAGGAGCGACGCGAGCTGCCCCGCGACCAGGCGCGCCCCGCCCGCCGCGGCGGTCGTCGCCATCAGGGCGTTCTCCTTCATCTCGTCCCAGGCCGCCTTGCCCGTGCCGAGGCGCGCGATCGGCTCCAGGGTGTCGTCGAGCCGGTCGAGCATGAAGTCCTTGGCGGCGTCGATGACCCGCTCGGGCGCCTTCTTCGCCACGGCGTCCTTGAGGGCGTTGCCGAGCGTCGTCCAGTAGTCGCTCTTCCAGACGAAGCCGATGGGATAGACCTGGCTCGCCAGGAACGCCTTGCGGTAGTCCTGCAGCCGGTGCAGCGCCACGTCCTCGGAGACGAGACCGCCGTGGGTATAGAGGAGCACCCGCTTCACCGGCCACGGCGACGCCCCCGCCGTGATGCGCGGGAAGTCGTTCCTGAAGATCTCGCGGATCGCACCCTCGTCGGTGCCGATCATCCCGCTCGGGCGCAGCGCACCGTCGTTGCCGATGCTGACGACGTGCGGGCGCAGCTCGGCCAGACCCAGCGCCGAGCGGGCCCCGGCCGTCGTGATCTCGTGCGCCCCGCCGGCCGCGCCGGCGACCGCGCCGGCGGCCAGGCGCACCGGCGCGCCGAGCCGCGCCACCCAGACATCATCGCCGTTGGCGAGCCAGTCGTCGTAGGAGATGTGCCCGAACCCCCGGCGGCCCCAGCCGCTCCCCCACGAGTTCTGCAGCCAGAAGCCGTCGACGTCGTAGGCCACGATGGCGAACGCGTGCCCGCCCCGGTAGTCGGCCGAGAAACCGATCCGACCGTCATTCCCGACCTCGTCCCACCCGGCGTGCACCGAGGCGGTGGCGTACAGGATGCCCACCTCGGAGATGGCCGCGTGCATCGCCACCAGGTCCTTGTGGTTGACGCGGAAGTAGGCGCCGAGTGGACGCTCGAGCGCGTCCATGGCGCGCTCGTGGGTCAGGAGCCCCGCCGAGGTGCCGCGCCCCGCGGCATCCCACAGGGTCAGCCGGCACACGCCGTGCTTGTGCCACCCCTTCATCGCCCCGCGGGCGCTCGAGCCGTCGTCCCCCTCGCCCGGCCACTCATCGTAGCGCCGCGCAATGCGATAGAGCATGTGCGGGCTGACCTCCGCGGTATCCGGGTGCACCTTGCGGCTGCGCAGCAGGTAGTGGACGACGCAGGCGAGCGCGAAACCGGTGCAGGCGCCCTCCTTCTTCTGGTCCCGCAGCGGCACGTCGATGCGCCGGTACGCCGCGAGCGGGATCTCACTCGGCACCTCGCCGAGCGTCGGCGTGTACATGAGGTCGCGGAAGTCGACGGTGTCGCGGCGGGCGTTCAGCTTGTATCGGCTCGAGTAAGCGCCGGATGAAGTACGGGACACGGCACGGCGGGCGGGCTGGCTCATCGCTGGCCTCCTGAAATCGCTCCGGGCGGAGTGCGGGGGCGGCCCGGTCACGGATGCGGCGTTACGTCCTCCAGGTCGACCTTGAAGCTGCTCTTGAGGTTCCGGCTGATCCTCTCGGAACGCATCCATTCGAGGCTCACGAGCTCGGCGCAGGTGCTCATGTACCCGGCGCCGAAGCGGTTGAAGAGAAGCCGCTCGCCGTCGGGCGTCAGGTGCCCCGCGAGCACCGACGACCTCATCGCGTACCGCCTGGGGCTGAACTGGAACAGGTCGCCGTAGGCCACCCGGCTCTCCTTGAACGCCCCGGCGGGCAGGGCGCCGTCGCCGGCCTCGAGGTGGATGAGGATGGCCTGCACGATGATCGAGTGGACGAGGTACTCGTAGAGGCTCGGCGGCCGGTCCCGGTCCCAGCGCGCGGTCGAGACCACCGACACCCGGCCGCGGTGCTGCGCGAACGAATCCTCACCCAGCCGACGGTCGGTGATCGCGATGAGCGACTCTCCGCGCGCGGCGATCTCGGCGTAGGCGAGCTCCTGGTCGCCGCCCGCGGCGCGCTCCCGCTCGGCCGCCGTCAGCGCGTTTTCGTTGAACGTGTCGAAGTCGGCCACGAAGTACCAGGACCGCTGCCGCTTGTTCAGCTCGAGCAGCAGGTAGACCAGCGCCTCCTGGTCGAAGTCGGGCTCGCGCAGGAACTTGACCCGGATGTGGCTGACCTTGCGCGGCGACATGTAGACGAGCGCGGGGACCACGAGCGCCAGGACGAGCGCCACCACCATGCCCCGCCGGACGAGCATCGGGCCGTGGGTCGCGACGAGGGTCCGCAGCCGCCCCGCATCTCCTTCCTTCTCGCCGCGTGCCTGCAGCGCGAACAGCAGCGAGAGAAGCGCGAAGCCAACGAAGGCCACCGTGATCTCGCGGAAGACATAGCTGCGCAGGTAGAGTTCCAAGGTCATCCGGAGCCGGTACTCCGACTCGAGGTACTGCCAGGCCAGCGCCTGCACCGCCACGTAGAAGGACGCCAGCGCAAAGACCGGCTGCAGCTTCTCCCAGTAGGGCTTGTCCCGGAAGTAGCCGGTGATGGCCTCCCAGACCGAGGAGAGGATCAACTTGCCGCGGCGGCCGTCCGATCGGACAGGACGACCGGTTTCTCCGCCAGGCTGTCGATAGAGTAACGGAAATCGGCGGGCAGGTCGGCCAGGCCCGGTTCCGCGATGAAGACAAAGATGTTCTCCTCTTCACCGGCTTCGACCTTCCCAGGGTAGGCGATCTGGTCCCGCATTGTCGCCCCGAGCGCCTCCCACATCGCCGGATCGTGCTTGCCGAGATCGAGGATGGCAGGGAGCGTCTCGCCCGCGACCTGGACCTCCATGCGGTCCTTCCCGAGCGACAGCGCGACGTCCTTCCTGCTCCTGTTGTCGATCTTGATGCGCATGACCTTGTACTTGTTCTGTACCGACGTGAGGCTGAAGAGGATCTTCTCCAGTTGCGTGGAGAACACGACCTCACCCCCCTGATCGTCCATGGACACGTCGGCCTGGTAGGTCTTTACCTTGCCTTTTCCCCCGTTGGCCGCCGGGTACTCCACGAAGAGGGCGACCACCGTGGCCACGACGAGAACCCCCGCGATGTACCTGAGCGCGCGCATGCCGTGTCTCCTCGAGTCCTGGCCTGGGAGGACCCTCCCGGCTGGTTGTCCGCCTCTATACACCGCGCTCCCGGATGGCCGGAAGGCGCCAAAACAGGACACGGAGGGGACGATTTCGGACAAGGAGCGGCGTCGAGCAGCTGCTCGTCAGGCAGCCGGGGGCTGCGGGCGCTCGGAGGCGGCCCGAGCCAAACGGAGCGGATCTGGAGGCCCAAGGGGGGCGGCCTCGACACCTGCCCCCACCAGCCGGGTCGCGGGCCTGGCGCCCATGAGACGGTCGCCCTGAACCTGGCGATGCACCTCCATGAACGTGCGCGCGCTCGTCAGCGCGCGCAGCGCCTTCGGGGCCTTCGCGAGGCGCGGGACGAGCCACGGCGAGCGGAACGCCATGAGCGCGACCTGGCCGATCGCCTCGGAACTGAAGTGGACCTGGTTCGCGGCCCGGAAGACCCGCGCCACCTGCTCGTAGAACTCGCGCAGGTCGAGGCGGGTCGGGATGAGGGCGGTGAAGAGCGAGAAGGCGGGGTGCGTGACCACCTTGCGGTCGGCCAGCTCGGGTGATTGCCGCAGCGAATCCGTGTAGAGATCGGTGCCCGGCAGCGGGGTGGCGACGGTGAAGTTCGAGGTCCTGATCCAGCGGCGGTGGCTGTCGAGGAAGCGGACGATCTCGTCGAAATAGGCGCGCGTGGCGTCGCACGGGATGACGAACTGGGCGGTGACGATGGCCCCCGCCTCCGCGGCGCGCTTGATCGCCTCGCTGTTCCGGTCGACGGTATTGCGCTTGCTGAACGACTTGAGTTGTTCGTTCGTCACCGCCTCGACGCCGAAGAGAATCCGCTTCAGTCCGCCGCGTGTGATCCAGTCCCTGAACCGTTCCTCTTCGCGCAGGTACAGGTCGGTGCGGGTCTCGACCGTCAGCCAGAAGCCGCGGCGGCGCGGCAGGTAGTCCGAGACCAGCCACTCGAGCAGCGGGTCGTAGAGTCCGCGGATCTGCTGCTCGCTGGCCTGCATCCAGATGTCGTCGGCGAAAAAGAAACCGCGCATGAATCCGGGGAGCGACAGGAAATCGTGCTGGACATTCGCGAGCGATGCGACCGCCACCTTGCGGCCGTGCGTCTTCCAGACGGTGCAGAAGGTGCAGTCGTACGGGCAGCCCTCGCTCGTCTGCCCCATCCCGGTGGGGCGGAACCCCTGGAAGTACTCGCGCCAGTAGCGGGTGGGGAGAAGGTGCCAGGCGTAGGGCCGCAGGCCGGCGAGCGGCGCGGCCGGCGGCCCCGGGTCGAGAACCCAGCCGCCGTTGTCGCGATGGAAGAAGCCCGGGAAACGCGCCGGGGTCCGGCCGCTCTCGCGGATCCCGGCCGCCAGCGCCGCGAACGCCATGTCGCCGTCGCGGAAGCAGATCAGATCCGCCGCCGAGTCGTGGAAGGAGCCGGGGTCTTCGGAAGGCGCGGTGCCGCCGAAGACGATGGCGGTCGACGGAGAGATCCGCCGGATGGCCGCGGCCACGTCGATCGCCTCGTCGCCGTTCGAAGTGAACGTCAGGGAGATGCCCGCGAGGGCCGGCGGATCGCGGCGCACCCGCTCGAGCAGTCGCTCGCGCTCGCCGGCGATCCGCAGGTCGGCGATCGCGACGTCTTCTTCGGGGAGCTGACCGGCGAGACGCACCTGAGGCAGCGGCGGGTAGTTGGCGATGTTGGGAAGGCTGAAGCGGCGCGTTGCCGGGTTGATGTCCGGCTCGATGAGGACCACACCGCGTGGTCGATTCACGGGCACTGCCTCGTGTCTCTCATCTGGTACGCCTTGATCCCGTTCGCGCCTGAGGATGGCCGCCGGCAGGACTGCGCCTCGAGCATCTCTTGCCGGTCATCATAACCGATTCCCGGCGAACGTGGCAGGACATCGGGCGTGGCGGGTGACGCAGCACCGAGGGCGGCCGGGCCCGGCGCGCGCCGGACTTCGTCGTCGTGAGGCGCGACAACCGATCGGGCGGCGGCATCGCGAGATCGTTCGGGGTCACGTCGCTCGCCGCCGGGGTCGTCCGGAACGGATCACGAACCGTGACGTGGGACGTTGCGGGCACGGCCGCCACGAGCGCCTCGGCGGCGCGGCCGACCCGCAGCGCGGTGTCGCCGGTCTGGGCGAGGACCTCCGCCTCGGCCCGCGGCTCTGAGGCGACCGCGACGCTGGCGGCGCCCAGAAGCGCCAGGGCCTCCGGCCCGTCGCCGGCCTCGAGACGCACCTTCGCCATGACCCGCAGCGTCGTGACCTCGGCGGGGCGGTCGCCGAGGCGCCGGCGGAGGGCGAGCGCCCGGCCGACTCCGTCGGCGAATATGGCGGGATCAACGAGCTGCTGTACTGCCTTCTGGACGAGATCGCCACCCCGCCACCCTGTACCGAATCACCCCTCGGCGCGCCGGCCGGCGGGTCCGGGCACCCCGGAGACGGCGGTGAACCGTGCGGCGATCCGCTTTCACGCCAGGATTTCATCGTCACCCTCGTCCCGGCGCCGCGCTACGGGGTCCGGATCCGCCGGATCAACGGCGACGAGATCGCGCGCCTCACGCTGCGCGAGAACGACCCGGGGATCCAGACGGTCGAGCTGCAGATGGAGACCCCCGGACGCTATGCCCGTATCGGCCTGGTCGAGGAGACTCCGGCGCGAACCGGTGAGGTGATTCTCCAGATCGACGACGCCAGGATGACCGTACGCACCGATCTCTTCCCCACCGCGCTCGCGGTCAATGCGGAGATCGTGCGCCAGTTGCACATCGCGGGATACGCCGCGAGGGCCGAGGGATCCTGCCTGTTCGCGATCCGCAACCGCGGCACGAACCCCGGGATTCGGCGTCTCCAGTTCCGCTCCACCGACCCCGGCGTCACCAGGAGTGATCTGTCCCTTCTGCCGCCCGATGACACCGACCTGCCGGACGACGTTCAGCTGGTTCCCTGAGCGGGCGGAATGGCGACGCGTCATCGCGGCACCTCCGCCCCGCGGACACCTCTCGTCACCCCCGTCAACCGTTCGAGCGGCGCCAGCGCCCGCCGGCGGCAGTACCACATGCGTGACTTGACCGTCACCTCGGGGATGGAGAGCCGGAGCGCGACCTCCACCGGACGGGAAGCCACTTCGGGCCGTCGATCGACCTGCCGTTCGACTCCCCTGCCGGCCCGTCCGGCGACGCCCGGGCCGGTTTACCGACCCTTGCGCACATCCGACCCCGACGCGTGCGACAAGGACATGCGGAGGAGACACGATGATACACAGCGGCCCCGGGGCATTGATCGTCACAACCGCCTGCCTGATCGCGCTCGCCGGGACATCGCCCGTGCACGCACAGGAACCCGTCAAACGGATCATGGCGCAGGATCCCACCCTCGATAACCTCGTCGATCCGCCCGGGTACAAGACCGCCAGGCTCGGCACGCTCGGCGGAGTGGTGCGCGCCGGCACGGGAACGCAGGCGATGATCCTCATCCCCGGGCTCGGGTTCGACGCCGGCGTCTTCGACGGCTTCACGCAGGGGCTCGCCGACAAGTACCGCATGTACGCCGTGACGCTGCCCGGATTCGGCGGAACCGCGGCGCCCCCCTGCCCGAGCGAGCCGACCAGCTTCGGCGAACAGACCTGGACGAACGCGGCGCTGGGCGCGATCGAGAAACTCATCAAAGATGAAGACATCCAGGACCCGATCATCGTCGGCCACTGGCTCACCGGCACCCAGATCGCCCTGCGTCTGGCGATGAAGCACCCGCAGACGGTCAAGGCCGTCGTCATCCTCTCCGGGTCGGCACGCATGGTCATCACCGACCCGGCGTTCGCGGCCTACTACGGGACGCTGGGAAAACGTGTCGCGTCGATCGACACGTACCTTGCCCCGAAGTGGTTCAAGACCGTCACGCGTGAGACCTGGGACGACAACAACTTCCTGCCCGGCGACTACGCGGTCAATCCGGTGATCGGATTGCGGCGCTGGCGCGAGGCCGCCGCTCCCAGGCTGCATGTCTGGGTGCGTTACCTGTGCGAGTTCAACGCGCAGGACATCTCACTCGAGATGGACAAGGTGACCGTGCCCACGCTCATCCTGAAGCCCGGTCTTGAGGGCCTCTACTTCGATCCCGGCATGAACTACATGGACGCTTACTGCCACAAGAGTTGGGAGGGGCCCGCCGGGAGCAATCCGAAGATCACGCTGAAGACCATCGCCAACTCGCGCGCCTGTCTCTGGCTCGACCAGCCGCGGGAGGTCAACAGCGCGGTCGTGGGCTTCTTGAATGGTCTCGATTGACCCCATGGTGGCGCGGAGCTTGTTGCACGACCCGATCTAAACCAAGCGCATTGAACAACTTGCAACCATCCGCCCGGTTGCAACCACGACCCCCTCGAGCCCACCGGGGAGGATGCAACAAGCTCCGCGCCACCATGAAATCGGTCCACAATACCCGGGCTATGGGCGGCCCCCTCTACGACCTCATACCCCCCGGCGAAGCCACGAGCGACGAGCTCCTCGGGCGCTTCCTCGACTACGTCGACTTCAAGGGGCTCACCCTCTACCCGGCGCAGGAAGAGGCGGTCCTGGCGCTCTTCGAGGACCGCAACGTCATCCTGAACACGCCGACCGGCTCGGGAAAATCGCTCGTCGCCTCGGCCCTGCACTTCGCGGCGCTGGCGCACCACCGGCGCTCGGTCTACACTTGCCCGATCAAGGCGCTGGTCAACGAGAAGTGGATGGCGCTGTGCCGCGAGCTTGGCCCCGAGAACGTCGGCCTGTCGACCGGCGACGCCACGGTCAATCGCGACGCGCCGGTGCTGTGCTGCACCGCCGAGGTGCTCGGCAACATCGCGCTGCGCGAGGGCGCGGACGCGCAGGTCGATGACGTCGTCATGGACGAGTTCCACTGGTACGCCGACCGCGACCGCGGTGTCGCCTGGCAGACACCGCTTCTGACCCTGCCGCGCACGCGCTTTCTTCTCATGTCGGCCACGCTCGGCGACGTCACCTTCTTCGCCGAGGCGCTGACCCGGCTCAATGGCCTGCCGACCGCCACGGTGAAGTCGATCGACCGGCCGGTGCCGCTCGAGTTCTCCTACTCCGAGATCACGCTGGCGCAGATGGTCGAAACGCTCGTCGTCGAGGGAAAGGCGCCGGTCTACGTCGTCCACTTCACCCAGAGGGATGCCGCCGACAGCGCCCAGGATTTCACCAGCCTCAACCTCTGCAGCCGCGAAGAGAAGAACGCCGTCGCCGAGGCGATCGGCGACGTCCGCTTCACCAGCCCCTACGGTCCGACCATCCGCAAGTGGCTCAAGCAGGGAATCGGCGTTCATCACGCCGGGCTTCTCCCCCGCTACCGCGTGCTCATCGAGCAACTGGCGCAGCGCGGCCTGCTCAAGGTCATCTGCGGCACCGACACGCTCGGGGTCGGCATCAACGTCCCCATCCGCACCGTGCTGTTCTCGCGGCTGTGCAAGTTCGACGGGCAGAAGACGGCGGTCCTGTCGGCGCGCGACTTCCACCAGATCTCCGGGCGCGCCGGGCGCAAGGGGTTCGACGACCGCGGCTTCGTCGTGGCGCAGGCGCCCGAGCACGTCATCGAGAACCTCAGGCTCGGCGCGAAGGCGAAAGAGGGCAGGAAGTTCGTCCGACGCAAGCCGCCCGATCGCAACTTCGCCAACTGGGACCGCGAGACCTTCAAGCGGCTCATGGGCGCCCCGCCCGAGCGCCTCGCGTCGCGCTTCGACGTCTCGCACGGCATGCTTCTGAACGTCCTGTCGCGCCGCGGCGACGGCTGCCGCGCGATGCAGGCCCTCATCCGCGACAGCCACGAGACCGACCGCGCGAAGACGGCGCACTACCGGCGCGGCTGGCAGCTCTTCCGCGCGCTGGTGACCCGCGGCATCATCGAGATCGTCCCGCGCACCCCCGAAGGCTCGCGCGTGCGCGTCAACGTCGACCTGCAGGAGGACTTCTCGATGAACCAGGCGTTGTCGCTCTACCTGCTGGAGACGCTCCCGCTCCTCGACGCCGCCTCGGAGGCCTATCCTCTTGATCTGCTCACCCTGGTCGAGAGCATCCTCGAGAACCCGGAGCTGATCCTTCGACGGCAGCTCGACAAGCTCAAGGATCGGGCGGTCGCCGAGATGAAGGCCGAGGGGCTCGACTACGACCAGCGCATGGAGCGGCTCGAGAAGCTCGAGCACCCCAAGCCGCAGCGCGAGTTCATCTACGCCACCTTCAACGCCTTCGCCGACCGCCACCCCTGGGTCGGCGAGGAGAACATCCGGCCCAAGTCGATTGCCCGCGAGATGTACGAAGGCTTCCGGTCGTTCCCCGATTACGTCCAGGAGTACGACCTCGAGCGCGCCGAGGGGCTGCTGCTGCGCCACCTCGCCAGCGTCTACAAGGTGCTGGTGCAGACCGTCCCCGACCAGGGCAAGACCGAGGCCGTCCTCGAGGTGGAGTTCTACCTGCGCGACATGCTGCGCCGCGTCGACTCGAGCCTGCTCGAGGAATGGCAGCGGATGCTCGACCCGACGCGCGTGGCCGCGGTCGGCGGCGCGGAGCAGGCGCCCCGCCCCGAGGAGCCACCCGACATCACCCGCGACGCGAAGACCTTCACCGCCTCGATCCGCGCCCGCGTCTTCGCCTTCCTGCGCGCCTGGTCGATCGAGCAGGACGAATCGGCGCTCGAGGCCATGGACACCGCCCCCGATGCCGCCGGCCAGCCCTGGACACCCGAGCGGCTGCGCGCCGCCCGCGAGGCGTATCGCCTCGAGCATGGCGCCGTCCGTCTCGACCCCGAGGCGCGCAACCTGCGCCACACCCACGTCGATCCGTCGGAGGACGGCGCCCGCTGGATCGTCCAGCAGACGCTCGTCGACCCCGACGGCTTCAACGACTGGATCCTGGAAATCGAAGCCGACCTCGCCGCCTCGCGCGCCGCGGGCGAGCCGGTGCTGCGGCTGCGGCGGGTGGGGGCGCTGGTCTAGTGTTCCGTATTCGAAGTCATGTTAACGGCTCCGACGCACGGCCTTGCGGATGATGTCGGCTGGCGCCTTGGTCCACACAAAGGGTGTGGGGTTGTCATTCCAGTGTTCGATATAGCGCCCGAT
>Ga0210377_10000193_pt1 | contig 58646 bp, 73 predicted proteins | sample PLM4_65_b1redo_FD_155480 | JGI IMG/M metagenome (GOLD analysis project Ga0210377, IMG submission 155480) | Groundwater sediment microbial communities from an aquifer in East River, Colorado, USA - PLM4_65_b1 redo | ecosystem: Environmental > Terrestrial > Soil > Riparian zone | place: USA: East...
CCTCGGATACGACATCGCAGGGCAGGTCGAAGCAGTGGGCAAAGATGTAAAACAGTTTCAACCTGGCGATGATGTCTTTGGTGATATATCCGCTCAAGGCGGAGGCGGTTTGGCGGAGTATGTCGCCGTCCCTGAGGAGATACTTGTTGCGAAGCCCACAAACGTCCCGTATGAAGAAGCGGCGGCTGTCCCGTTGGCAGGAGTCACAGCGTTGCAGGGAGTCCGCACGAAGGGACAGGTCAAGCCTGGGCAGAAAGTCCTGATCGTGGGCGCTTCGGGCGGTGTGGGGATGTATGCGGTGCAGATCGCCAAAGCGCTCGGTGCGGAAGTGACGGCGGTATGCAGTGCGAAGAAGTTGGATGTAGTGCGCTCGATCGGAGCCGACCATGCGGTTGATTACACCAAAAGGAACTTTTTTTCAAGCGGACAGCTTTACGATCTCATCATCGGTGCGAACGGCGATTACCCGCTCTCGGCATATAAGCGGGCACTGACGCCGAACGGCACGTATGTTTGCACGGGCGGTTCGCTGAGTCAGATCTTCGGCTCGATGCTTTTGGGATCAGTGATGACGCTGGGCAGTAAGAAGAAGATCAAAAACCTGGCGGCGATGCCCAGCAAAAGCGACCTGTACTTTATGAAAGAACTTCTTGAGGCTCGCAAGGTCGTCCCTGTGATCGACAAACGTTACCCATTGAGTGATGTGCCCGAGGCTTTCCGGTATTTCGGAAAGGGTCACACCACAGGGAAAGTGATCATCACTGTGAGTGCATAAAGTTTATTCGCAAAAAGGAAAATCTATCATGGAAGACATTCAAATCAAACTTTCGGTATTGTGGGTCGCTACGATGTTGACCTACCTGCTGGGTGATGTACTGCGAATATTCAGCGGCGACTTCAACACACCTGGAGAAATTAGCGGGATGAAAATAACCCAGCCAATGTGGTTGGGAATTGCCATCTTGATGGTGCTCCCCATCGTGATGGTTGTCCTGTCCGTGATCTTGCCGTATCCCGCAAACCGCTGGGCGAACATCATCATGGCTGGGTTCTTTCTTATTTTCAACCTTATTGGTCTGCCCACCTACCCGTCCGCTTATGACAGGTTCCTGATCGCTGTCAGCCTTGTGTTCAATGGGATGACGATCTGGTATGCGTGGAATTGGATTCCCAAAATAGTGTGAGATCAATTCAAAAATATTCTTCAAAAGGAACCATAAAACGAAATGAATACGTATAGAATGAACGCAATAAGCGCGGGGGCGTTATACATCATTGGGACAGTGGCGGGTGTACTCAGTGTCCTTGTCACACAACCGATTCTGGGAAATCCAGAGTACCTGGCAAAAATATCCGCCAACGAAAATCCGATCATCATCGGCTCCCTGCTCGTGCTAACAATGGGACTTGCGCTGGCGATGGTCCCAGCCTTGCTGTTTCCCGTTCTCAAAAGACACAATGAAGTGTTAGCCCTTGGGTATGTCGTTTTCAGGGGCGCGCTGGAAACGGTTGCCTATATCGCCATGGTCATCTGCTGGCTGTTCCTGATTATCGTGAGCCATGAATATGCGACCGCAGGAGCATCCAATCTCTCCTATCTTCAAACCCTGGGAGCAGTGTTCTTAAAGGGAAACGATTCGATCAGCAATGTTCTGATCATCATTTTCAGCCTGGATGCCCTGATGCTGTATTACTTGCTCTATCGCTCGAAGCTTGTCCCTCGCTGGATATCAATTTGGGGTTTCATCGCCATCTTGCTACATTTTTCCACAGCCTTTCTCATGATGTTCCACGTTGTGGACTCAGGCATGTCGCCCGCTGTGGGGATCATCAATCTTCCGATCTTTCTTCAGGAAATGGTGATGGCGGTATGGTTCATCGTGAAAGGGTTCAATCCGTCGGCAATTGCTCCAGAGCCTGCATAAATAGATGGGAGTCAAATATAAACTTCTCTACAATACATATGTCGTTGCGAGCCGCCGATCTTGTTCTTGGACGGCGAAGCAATCTCCCCCTAAAACAGGGATTGCTTCGGGCAAAAACCAGGGGCGCCCTCGCAACGACATGCTTTGTTTTTTTCTTGAAAATTACTCGTATTTGTACGGTAGAGAAATACAAACAAACACAACCAAGATAAAAAGGATTTTACATGAAAGCAATTGTTCGTTACAACTATGGTTCACCCGATGTCCTTAAACTTATAGAAACTGAGAAACCGACCCCAAAAGAAAATCAGGTTCTCATCAAAGTTCGTGCGGCATCTGTCAATTCGTATGATTGGCGTAACATGAGAGCGGTTCCGTTCCTTGTCCGCACGGGTGGCGGATTGCTCAAGCCAAAAGACATTCGGCTCGGCGCAGACATCGCAGGGACGGTGGAAGCAGTGGGCAAAAACGTCACGCTGTTCAAGCCAGGCGATGAAGTGTTTGGAGATATCGGCGCTGGCGGATATGCCGAGTATGCATGTACTTCTGAAAAAAAATTGGCACTGAAACCAGCCAACGTATCATTCGAGATAGCCGCCGCAACGCCGATGGCGGCATTGACATCGCTACAGGGACTTCGTGATAAAGGCAAGATTCAATCTGGTCAAAAGGTTCTGGTCAACGGCGCATCGGGTGGTGTGGGGACGTTCGCTGTGATGCTCGCCAAGTATTTTGGCGCGGAAGTGACAGGCGTATGCCGCACACGGAATCTGGACATGGTACGCTCCATTGGCGCAGACAACGTCATTGATTACACCAAAGATGATTTTTCCAAAAGCGGACAACAATACGACCTGATCTTCGACGTGGCGGCGAACCGTTCTGTCTTTACCTACAAACGTGTGCTAGCTCCCACAGGGAAGTATGTCCTTGCGGGATTCACCACCCTGCCCCACATGGCACACATCCTGTTGTTAGGACCGCGGGTAGCGAAGGACGGTCAGGAGATGGGGATGATGGGGATGGCGTCCATCAGCAACACGGATCTGGCGTTTATCGGCGGACTCCTTGAGTCTCGCAAGATCGTGCCTTTCATAGACGGGACGTATCCGCTCAGCGAGACTGCCCAAGCGTTTCGGTATTATGAAAAGGAACATGCACAAGGGAAGATTGTGATCAAGGTGGTGTAGTGGGCGTATAATGCGGGAGATGGGGTGTTTATATAGCCGTCTGCATAAATCCTGGTTAGGCGACGGGAAAATTTAACTCAACAATACGCACAGGAGATGTATGAAAATTGATTACAACGCCCCGTTACATGCAGAGAAAGATACTCTAATCTCTGCGCCATTAGAAAAGGTATGGTTGGAACTTACAAATATAGACCAGTGGTCTACATGGCAGCCTGATTTGACTTCATCAAAATTAGATGGCACGCTGGCAACAGGAACAATGTTTTATTGGAAGGCAAAAGGTCTTGATATCACATCTACGATTCAAATAGTAGAACCGATGCAGAGTATTGGCTGGACAGGCAAATCTTTGGGTGTGCAGGCAATACATATTTGGACATTTGAGAAACACGAAAATGGTACATATGTAAAAACAGAAGAATCCCTTTCGGGTTGGTTTCCCAGTATCCTAAAACTATTTGACCCAAAGTTCCTGGAAAAATCATTACAAAATTCTTTGCAAGTACTCAAGGCGCATGTGGAAGGATTGCCATGAGTGTGTTCTGTGGATAATTAAGCAGTGAAAACATCGCCATACCATTTCAACCTTGCCGCAATACAACGACCAACAACCAGATCAATTGGCTCCTTGAAATAACCCAGTGTGGCAAGGGCGACGCAATCGGAGGGAGCGCCGTCGCTGGCAAACGCCTGTGTACCATCGGCGAGCCGGACCTCCTTGACCCGTAACGCGCGATCCAGTGTTTTCACATGTCCGCCTCCGGACCAATTTCTGTCGGGCGCAAGAATTGTGACTTTTCCCAACTTTCGCATTTCCTGCACCAGTGCGAACAAGCCCGGTGCGTTGACCCCATCATCATTTGTGACAAGAATGTGCTTTGTCATTATTTGCCTTCACGCAGAAATCTGCGGCGTTTCTGAAGAGTGTCCACGGCAAAAACAGTGAACAATCCTGTAATCATGAATGAAAGTATGATCGTTTCCATAGTTTATTTTCCTTTTATTACCCTAAAAGTGTACCTAAGGGTCTTTAATGGACGATCAAGAACAATTTAAGAGTAGGTTAACATTTAAAAACAAAAGCCCGAAACATCTCCGGGGTCATGGATAAAAAGTGATAACGTCCGATGTGGGAGTAGCTTTCAGATACGGACTTTTGTAAAAAGGAAGTTTGTTATTCTTTCGAGAATCCGAAATCAAACGCGTCTCAGCATCCTATATGATCTTCAATATTTACCCCTCAAACCTGTACCCTCCTCCTCGCACAGTGATAATCCGTTTTGGCTGACTGGTATCCTGTTCAATTTTCTTCCTGAGCCAGCGCACGTGAACATCCACGGTTCGGCTGTCCCCCACGTAATCCCAGCCCCAAAGCCGCTCCAAAATGAATTCGCGCGAAAGCATTTGACCCTTGTGCTCCGCGAAGAACAAAAGCAGGTTGTATTCCTGCGGCTGAAGCGAAAGCACTTCCTCATTCAAGGTGACTTCACGTCTCGCCATGTTGATGATCAGATCCTCGAAAACAAGCTTCTGCGGTTTTTCCTTTGGTCCGCCGGTTTTTCGCAATTCCTCCTGTAATAAACGCGAGCGGCGAAACTGCGCCTTGACGCGTGCCAGCAACTCCCGCATCGAAAACGGCTTGGTCAGGTAGTCGTCTGCGCCAACCTCTAATCCCACCACACGATCCACCTCATCGTCACGGGCGGTCAGCATCAGAATGGGGGTGATCATTTCCTTGCGGAGGATCCGGCAGACTTCGAAGCCATCCAATCCCGGAAGCATCAGGTCTAGCAAAATGAGATCGGGTTTGAGTTTTCGCGCCGTCTCCACGGCTAAGTGTCCATCGCTAACCGCATCGACTGTATAGCCCTCTTTCTTGAGGCTATACACAAGCGTTTCGCGCAAGGCAAGTTCATCTTCCACAACAAGTATGGTATCTGGCATTAGCAAGTTCATTCCACGTGAGAAATTGCATTCACTACAGGGCTGAATAAACTATATCATAATTGGAGTTGGGGTTTTCTTCATTCTATCCAAAATGGCTGGCTGTCAATTTTTAGACATATCCAAAACCATAACCTGTTGTTAACACTGGAAAGTTCTGAAGTTAATATAATAAACTTAAACTTTCATGGATAGGTGCAGATATGGAACTTCAATATAGCGAGCTTGAAAACGGTATTCGATTGATAAGACTGACCGGTCAGTTGGATATTACCGGAGTAGGAGTAATAGAAACGAAATTTAGCGGGTATTGTGCAGGCGAAAGCCCTCGCGTCCTGGTTGACCTCACCGGGGTGGAGTTTCTTGCATCTATCGGCATACGCCTGTTGGTCATGAATGCCAAATCTATTGCTAGCCGCAATGGGCGGATGGTTTTGCTGAACCCAAACCCTGAAGTAAAGAATGTGCTGGAGGTTACTGGTATCCCTACGATCATTCCAATCTATAATGGACTTGAGTCTGCTGAGGCTGTGTTGTTATACCAGTGATACTGATTACGTATCATTTTACTGAGCACTAAGATTGTGGTTGAAGCAATGAGATCATTGCTTTTTCAATATCATCACGCACGGAACGAAAAACGTTCATCACTTCCTCTTCGGTTCCTTCTGCCTTGGCGGGGTCCGGAAAACTGTGGTGCTCCCGTTTTCCTTTTCCGATCCAGACGGGACATTCTTCGGCTGCTGAGTCACAAACCGTTACCACCAGATCGAAATCCTCCCCGCGAAATTCATCTGCAAATTTGGACCTGCCGGCATGTTGAATTCCAATTTCGGACAGTACTGCCAAAGCTTTAGGGTGAACATACCCTGCCGGTTTAGTTCCAGCGCTCACTACCTGCCATTCCCCTCCCAACCGTGCGTTGACGATGGCTTCTGCCATTTGGGAACGACAAGAGTTTCCGGTACACAAAAATAAAACTTTCTTCATTCAGCCTCCATTAGGGCAAGTCCTGTTATTCTAATCAATGTACTTCTTATAAATTGTTAGCATTTGGTTAAAGCTTGCTCAAGGCATCGCGCTAGATAGAGGAAAGCATCTATCAAGTTTGAACAAAAAACTCTGCGCCTTGGACGGATTTCCATCCAAGGCGCAGAGCGATCGCATAACATTTCAAGTAGCTTGCCCTGTTACGGCAGACAGCTTACTCTTACTTAAACTTCTTGCCCGGGGGAATATGTAAAGCAAGCAATTGTCCGCCTTCCACCAGTTCGACATCACCGATATTGAAGTGAGCCTGCTGTACCAACAAATACCAGCCTTCACCCAGGATGGAGGAGACATCAATGATGCCGGATGATTCTTCATCCTGGGTCAGGAAAGCGGAAGCGCTTTGGGTGAAGCGTTCAGTATCATGATGGGCAACTTCTGTCAGCTCGTCGGTTGCGATGTCATAAAGCCAAACCTTTGCAATATGTGCTTGATTGCCAGGGTCTTCCTGAATGATGACCTGCTCACGATCGTTGATGGTGAGGTTGTCCATCATCTTCTGACCTTCACTACCATCGAGCAGCATTTCCACGGTTCCACCCGCAGCAGGATTTGCCGGGTTATTGAAGTGGACACGCCACAAGCGGCTGTTTCCGGTAAAACTGGCAGTGGTCACAAAGTAGAAATCATTCGGATTGTTCGGATCCCACGCGCCATCCTCCGGACGCTGGAAACTGGTTACCCGGAAGGAACCGGAGGTATCTTTGCTGGCGGCTTCGAGTTGCGCACCAGTCAAAGACGAAACATCCCCGAAGTTGTATGCCGCGAATGGAACGGCGCCATTCAAAACGGTGCTGTTTGTCTCAACATCCAGACCACTCACTTTGATACTGAATAAATTGCCATTGGTTAGACCAGCCGCTTCCACAGGATTGGAGGAATTGGTCTTGCTTCCAACATAGAAATAAACCTGTCCGCCCGTTCCATCGTCGGTGCCCGCCACAACAGTTTGAATACCTGTGGCAGGATTGGCGATGGAGTTTTCCCAGGCGAATTTGCCCAGGCGGGGAAGTTCGTAACTGATGCCATCCATCAAGTGTGCAAAGGCGCGACCTTCCACACCACTCTCTTCGCCAGTCATAAAGATGTGTCCGTTGTAGCCGAGTCCGCTGGAGGAATCATAGTAGGCGGAAACAGCTGCCAGGTCCGCAGAACAGAAGCGGGAAAACGTCTTTTGTGCCACAGTCGCCGGTTCATATTGGGATGTGGTCTTGTTCCAGACCATCACGTTTTGAATCAGATCCTGTCCACTAATAACCGACAGGTCTTCCTTGTTGATGATCCACTTGGAAACAAACGCGCCTTTGGAGCCATGATCGCGTACGATACCAACGGTATTGCCCAGTTCATGGTTCATCAACAGGGTGAAGGTTCCATCCCCATTATCAAACGCGCCTAACCCATCCGGGATGCCGACCATGCGGTACGGTGTCACGCCATCTGATTTGAAATTGGCAGCGTCGCCTACCGTGAAAATGGATTTCGTTGCCACTCCTGGCTGGCTGCGAACGATGTAGGGGGATTGCGAACTGTTTGGGCCGGTGATCGAGTTTGCCAGAACCGATCCCACGGTGGTCAGTGTCAATATCACTACAAGCAAAATACTGTAAACGGCTTTTCTTGTGAGTTGCATTTTGATCTCCTCTGTCTGATTGTTTATTGGATAAACCAGAGGTCATTTTACAGTTGGCATTTGAACAATTTTTTAAGAGGCAGTTAACATTTGAATAAAGTTTTGAAAAATTCCAAGATGGAGTCTATGGGAATCCTTATCTGGGCTATCCCCTAGGATCTACCTTCGTTATAAGTTAACCAATCCATAACAGACGGTTTTTCCAATTAGTGTAGTTGCATAAACGATATCGGTTGTTCCTATGAACGACAGACATTTTCTTTAATTGCGACAAAGAAGACCTTGATAAATGGACGGAGATTCGACTTTGGCAACCTTGCAGGTTAACCCCCGTACATCCTATATGTGGTTTATGAGTGATTTGTCATGAAAGGAAATATGTCACTAAAACAATGGTTGTATAAAGGCGGCCACCCAAACGCATTAGCCCAAATTTTAAATAAAGGCTGGGCAATCCTCCACGCGTTGGGAGTATCCCCAAACTATCTGGTTACGTTGGAGGTAATAGGCAGGAAATCAGGAAAAACGATCAGCTTTCCGCTTGTCATGGTAGTTGTGAACAAGGAAAGATATCTCGTTTCCATGTTGGGAGAGGCAGCAAACTGGGTACAAAATATCAGGGCGGCTGGTGGTAGGGCAACTCTTCGACATGGCCAGAGCGAACAAGTAATTCTGGAGAAGGCGGATGTCCAAGAAAAAGCGGCGATTATCAAGGCATATTTACAGATTGCCCCAGGGGCGAGGCCACATATTCCGGTGGATAAGGACGCACCTCTCATCTCCTTTGAAAACATAGCGCCGCAGGTTCCGGTATTCAAAATTCACAACACGAAATTGTGACACGGCATTTGTGGAAATTTGAAAATGTAAATGTAAAGGAAAGATAGATGAATCTCCAGAAAATTATCACCCCTTCACAAGGAGCTGCACTGTGAATCAAACACAATCTCATCCAACCATGAATCGCCGTGATTTTCTAAAGTTTCTGGCTGTTGCTGGCGTGACCGCCACCGGCAGTTATGTTCTTTTTGAGTATGCACCCTGGCTGAATTATGATCAGCAGGCTGCCGATATGCGCAAACCCTTTGAAAAGGAGTCTGCCAAGTCAGCACAAATGCAGGAATTGATTCGTTACGCCACGCTTGCGGCAAACGGGCACAATACCCAACCCTGGAAATTTGCCATAAAGGAAAATGGTATCGAAATCCATCCGGATTATGTCCGCCGTCTCTCAGTCGTTGACCCTCATGATCGGGAACTTTGGGTCAGTCTGGGCTGTGCGTTGGAAAACCTGTTAGTCGCGGCACGTGCTACGGGATACGCACCCGAAGTGACCTATCCGGAGGCAGAGGATTTCATCCACGTTCGTTTCACATCGGATGCCCCGCAGAGTAATAGTCCATTGTTCGACGCCATCCCCCTGCGTCAGAACACCCGCTCGGAGTATGACGGAAAAACTGTCGCGAACAGTGACCTCGACCAAATACAGGCTTTATCACTGGAACCAGGGGTGGCGTTACATTTTGTCACAAACCAGATTGAATTAGAGACAGTTCTGGAATATGTCAACCAGGGTAATCTGAGCCAGTATGCTGACAGAGATTTTCTCGATGAGTTAATTCACTGGCTGCGTTTCAACAAGAAGGAAGCCCTGACATCGCTGGATGGTTTGTACTCATCCTGTTCAGGAAACCCGGAGGTACCACGCTGGCTTGGTCAGATGTTTGTGGCTGGCATCAAGCCACAACAGCAGGCGGACACGGATGCCAAAAAACTGCGTAGTTCTTCCGGCGCAGTTGTCGTTGCCACGGAATCAGATGATAAGCTTGCCTGGGTACGCACGGGACAGGTGTACGAGCGCATGGCACTCAAGATGACTTCGCTCAACATCAAATCAGCTTTCTTGAACCAGCCGATTGAAATAGCAGATATTCGCGGACAGTTCCAAAATGCCATAGGGCTCGAAAACGATCAACCACAATTACTGGTCCGCTACGGCTATGCTGACCCCATGCCGCGTTCTGTCCGCCGACCGGTAGAACAAGTCCTTATGCAATCGTAGCGCGGTAGCGTAATTTCGATACCATACCTAATCATAAAAGGTGTTTATCATGAAAAACTCAACATTGCTTTCTGGATTAATATTTCTTCTGGTGCTCGTCGCCACAACCACGGGTATTTTTTACCAAACGCCAGGCTCACCAATCGAATACACAACTGTACGCGGAGAGCAAGCTGTCTTCCAAGGGAGTGGTCTGTATCGCTATGATCCTGCCTCCTTTGCCCGGGAAGGTGTTGTCTGGGATGTCATCAACCTGTTTATCGGCCTGCCCCTCTTTGCACTGGCCATTTTCCTAAACCAACGGAACACTTTACGAGTTGCGGAATGCTAAATTCCGTCAGAAAGACCTTTTCGCCTGTGCGTTTGAATTCGGTACATATGGTGAATCTCTACTGGCGCGTATCCGAAGTTTGCGAACGATGATCTTCGAGAGTCAACTTCACTGGTACGGAGCGCGGGACAAGAACACTGAAGAGAAGATCCACCACGAATTCTCAGAACTTTATTTCCCCGCCGAAGAAAAATGGCGTGAAAAGGCACTCACCGATTGCAGGCAGGCATTTGAGGGAATATTATCTGCATATGGTTTTTTTCGGGGTGGGAAGGGTTTTTCCTTAGGAGTGCATTCTCCCCCTCTTGACGCTTTAGAGTTTTTACTCTAAAATATTAGAGTAAAAACTCTAAAGGACTGAAAAATGAGCACACCTGAAAAAATTCTGGATACCGCCCTGCGTCTCTTCAACAAAAGCGGGACAACCGAAGTAAGTACCAATCACATCGCCGAAGCCGCAGGTATCAGCCCGGGCAATCTCTATTACCACTTCCGCAACAAGCAGGAGATCATCCGCGGACTGTTCCAGCGTTTATCGGATACATGGGATAAAGGTCTCCCATTTCCACAAGACCGTCAGCCAACATTGGACGATCTGAAAGCAATGATTGAAACCAATTATCAGATTATCTGGCAATATCGCTTTGCCTATCGCGAGCTGGTTGCCCTCCTGCGCCAGGATGCCGTACTGCGCGCGAATTTTCTCGCCGTCCGCCAGCGTGGGTTTGCTGGGTTTCATGAATTGATTACCGCGTACTCTGATGCGGGAGTGATCCGTCTTCCGGATGAACTGCAAGCCACCAATGAACTTCAGGAAGTATGCTGGCTGATCAGTGAATTCTGGCTCACCAACCTTGAGGTCAACGGGCGCAGTGTGGATAAAAATGAAATGCAAAACGGTGTGAAGCTCATGCTTCGAGTGTTGCAACCCTATCTTGTTTAAAGGAAACCAAATGTCAACAAAACAATTTCGCCAACTTGCCGGTCTGTTCTTTGTTCTCGGTGCGGTGTTGATTAACATCCCCTACACCCTCCTTATCATGAACTTTGATTACCCTGATATCCTGCGTGCGCCTGTCGATCAGATTCTCACGCACTTTCAGGCTGGCGGCAACTCTCTCATTTACACCTGGCTTGCCTTTGCCTGGGTCGGACTATCCATCCTCTTCGGCATGATCATGCTTAATCAGATTCTCGGAAGGGAAAAATATCCCTTTCTCGAAACAACGACAACCATCGGCGTGATCGGCGGCATCGTCCAGATCGTTGGACTCTTGCGCTGGGTCTTTGTCATCCCTGTGATCGCCCGCCTCTATACCGACCCGACAACTGATGCAGCCACGAAAGAATCGCTCTCCGCTTTGTTCATGGTCGTGCATCAATATGGCGGAGTCGTTCTCGGAGAACACATGGGACAATTCCTGACTATCCTCTGGATGAGCATGATCAGCATCATCATTTATAAGTCGCCACTCTTCGCCAAATGGGTCGCGTGGCTCGGATGGATCGCATCCGTAATTTTCATCCTCGCGCAAACAGAACTTTTCGCGACGGTGATTCCCGGTTTCCCTGTAATTAGCTGGGCTGGGTTATACGGCAGTTTATTATGGTTGCTCTGGATGATCGTAGTGGGCATCTACTTGATGAGCAAAAACAAAGTCGATCAAGCTGTGACATAAATTCAGGATATATAACCAGAACATCATTTGTGGCATTCACAATAAACTTGCTTTAGCAAAATTCAAACAGGAAAGTGTAGAATAAACAACGGGAATATTGCCGTTTAATGTAACTGTGGGAAACAAACCATTAACTACCCCTTAACTGCCTGTTAAAAACGGTTGTGTAAAATTCTCCAATACTAGCAAAACAATTATCACACTATGAATATGAGGAGAGAATCATGAAGGCAAAAGCAGTCAGCATTTTCGTCTTGGTCTTTATTGTCCTGGGGCTGGCATTTGGTCCGCTTGCACAAGGTAAAGTGAGTGCCAACGGTAACAGCATCCACCTATCAGGGATTGGACGGTATGATACGACTGGGGCGGAGATCTCAGCCTATGATCCCGCCATGAAGCGCTTGTATGTTACGGGCGCAGGCGCTAATGTGGAAGTTTTGGACCTTTCAGATCCCGCCAATCCCACTCTGTTCAAAACACTTTATTTCGATGCCACAAGTGTGGCTGTCAAGAATAGCATTGTAGCGATTGCTGTTCCATTTCCTGGCGATAACACCCAAAAAGGAAGTGTTTATTTGTATGACAGTGCATCGTCGCTAGATAACCCGGTGATCGTCGAAGCAGGGTACCTACCCGATATGGTGATCTTTACCCCGGATGGTCACCGCATTCTGGTTGCCAACGAAGGCGAACGTGTTGGAACCGCTGATCCTGAAGGTTCTGTGACTATCATTGATGTGGGACGCGGCATTGAAAAAGCTACTGTGAAGAGTGCAACCTTCAAGAGCTATAATGATCGCCGTACAGAATTACTTGCGGAAGGCGTACGTATCTTCCCCGATGCCGCAACCGTCGCACAGGACTTTGAACCTGAATATATCGCCGTGTCGGCAGATAGCAAAACTGCATGGGTTACATTGCAGGAAAATAATTCAGTTGCAATCCTTCAAATCCCCGCTGCCACATTCCAGGATATTGTTCCGCTTGGATACAAAGATCATAACTTGCCGGGTGATGGGATCGACCCGAGTGACCGCGACGGGGGCTCGAACCTGCCTGCGATCAAAATTGGAAACTGGCCCGTTTTCGGCATGTATATGCCTGATGGTATCTCAGCATTTGAAGTGAACGGACAAACCTACTTGTTAACCGGCAATGAAGGCGATACTCGCGCGAACGAGGAAGTGCGTGTCAGCGCTTTGAATTTGGATCCAACTACATTCCCGAACGCCGCCACGCTCAAAGCGAATGCCAACCTTGGGCGACTCACTGTCACCAATGTCAATGGCGACACGGACGGTGATGGTGATTTCGATAAGATCTTCGTGTTTGGTGGACGCTCCTTTAGCGTGTTGTCCGCTGATGGCTCACAGGTCTTCGAGAGCGGTGATGACCTTGAACAGATCACTGCAGCACTGACTCCTGCCTTTTTCAATGCTAACGACGGTCTGGCTTCACAGTGGGATACCCGCAGTGATAACAAGGGACCTGAACCCGAAGGCGTAACAACGGGTGTTGTCAATGGCGTCACCTACGGCTTTGTCGGGTTGGAGCGCTCCGGCGGTGGGGTATTGGTGTATGACCTGAGCAATCCTACCAGCCCAGTATTCGTGGAGTATGTCCGTGCCGACCTGGATATTTCCCCTGAGGGTTTGACCTTTGTGTCTGCCGAGTCAAGCCCGAATGGAAAACCATTGCTTGTCGTGACGAATGAAGTTAGCGGTACGGTAACTGTTTATCAAATAGACACGCTAAACTAGAACGTGAAGTTTCGAAGAAGGGATTCCAGTTCATGGAATCCTTTCTTCGATCTATAACAATTTCTGCTTCATGCTCAGTTAGTTCTTCGGTGAAAAAACAGGTCTCGTCTCATGAAGACAACTACCGCTGCCGCAATTGCCCAAACAATCCCGCTGACCATCATATAGGTTGTCTCGTAGATCACATCAAGGATGGTCAGGTTGATTAGGTTGAAAGCCCAGTGAAAAATTGTCGCCAGAAGCACGCTGAAACCTGTACTTCGGATGAAGGCGTATAACACCACGGATTGGGAAACCAGTACAAGCGCAAAGAAGAAAACGAAGACGAAACCCTGTGCAAGAAAATGAACATGGAACAATGTCCACAGCATGCCGACCAACAGTGATGAAAGCAGTCCGTTCACCCGCTCATCCAGTTTCTTGTGAAGATACCCTCTCCAGCCAAGTTCTTCACCCAACGCGCCGAGTGGCATCCAAACAAGAACGAGCGGCAGGTTGTCGAAGATCTCTGGGATTGGTGTGGATTCCATATCGGCGCAACGGTGATGGTAAATGCGTTATGGGGCGGACCCATCAGTGGCGCTTCCATGAACCCAGCCCGTTCGTTTGGTTCGGCACTGGTCAGCGGGATTTGGGAAGCACAATGGATCTATTGGATTGCGCCCCTTCTGGGAGCGATTCTTGGTGCATTAACATATCAATTGATTCGCGAGCCTTCCAAGGGAAATCACAACACGCCCTACTCATTGAGATGATAACTTCAAATTTAAATGATACAAACGCGACCAATTCACCGACTGACCAACGAGCACTGGAAGATTCTCTGATCCATGAATTGGCAAGGGCAATGGCATTGTCTCAAACGGATAAAATCAGATCGTTGATCCGCTTGAGCTTTGGCAGAGCAGCGCGAAGATTTTCGAGATTAGCATTCGGTTTGAATACTGTGAAGTTCAACCACCCTGCCTTACCAACTAAATCCTCGATACCATCCTCATAAAAGAGCGTGAAGTAACAGTCGTATTCAGTCATGTGTTGCGCGATCTTGTGCAACATGGTGGTCTGGTTTAGTGAACCACATATAAATAGGATCTTTTCTGTCATGATGTTTCTTTTCCTTGACTATTTGTTGAAATCGACTGATTAGGATATCTTGCTATCAGAAGGACTCAAGGATAAAGAGAACATTATCTTTCCAGGAGTAGAGGGTATTCATGATTGACGTCATCAGGTTTTGTCTCTCTGGACATCATGATAGAGCCGATACGGGAGACGCCGCCTCCCGCTGCAGCGCTGCCCCTAAAGCTGCTAGACCAGAGATACCTCAAATAGGCAATTTGATTCTTGTCGCGTTGGAGAAAAGCTGCCAACAATTGAAACAAGATAAGAATTGCGTAAATACTTTTCATATCGATTCTCCCGACACAAGCCCTAGTTTGAATACGCCGATAGATGTGTATCAGCTAATTTTTAATTTGCACGATGAAGTGATGATTGCTCAATCGCTTTTTGCTTTCGCGATAGGATCTACTGCTGAATCTTTTAGTTGATTTTAAGGTTGACTTCTTAATAGTTATTGAAACCTGGGTTATTGTATGGTTAAGGGTTTGTTATGACTCAAAATGTTCGATGATTGCCGAGATCGTTAACCAAACGGTAATCGCGCCTTATCCCATCCTGGATACATCTCTGGAATAATGCTTCAACAGTGAAGCGGCTCAATATCGAGCTGGGATATGCATTCATCCCATTTTCATGTGTATTCACTCTTCTACTCCTTTCGCGGACAGCGACGTTGATCAACGCCGCTGTTTTGCATTTCGAGGTTAAAGAACAGACGAGCAGACCAATTGAGCCAGCGGGGATTGCTCTATCTAGATTCCACCACGCTACCGACGCAAACATACATAAAGCCCGGTTTGCTATCTATCCCCTGGTGAGTTTACGTTTACACTCTCATATAATCTTGACAGAATAAACATGAGAAACTCTTGTAAGCTCGCTTATTCAATTTGCGACGGCGTAACGGATGGCGAATATTGTTGACACAAATGGTGGGATTTGTATTCAGCCTTTTTCTTGAAACAAGCTTTGTATTCATCTTGTCTCCGAACTCCTTTACAAATTGTTAACACACCCTTCTGGGTACGTTAATTACACTTTGTTATAGTTACCAGACCCGCAATGATCAAACTGGAATAAATCATGCTTAGAAAAACCTTCAGTCAGGAAATACAGGAAATAAAAGACGAGATCCTCTTGCTTAGCAGCATGGTGGAAAAGGCAGTCACAGACTCGGTCCTGGCTTTGACGGAAAACGATCTGGATCGTTCCCAGCAGGTGTTTTCAGATGCTACTCTCATAAAGAGAAGATGCTATGAAATCGAGATGTCCATCATCGTGCTCATGGCGACACAACAACCCATCGCCCGTGATCTGCGGACGCTGGCTGCCAGCCTGGATATCTGTACGGAATTAAAGCGCATTGGCGAATATGCCAAAAGCATTGCGAACATCAACCTGCTCTCTGAAGGATTAAGCGTACCTGCCGTTCTACGAGATGTATATTCGATGGCTGAACGGGCGGTAGAAATGCTCCATGCGGCCATGACAACTTATGTTGACGAGGATATACAGAGTGCCATAGTTGTCATTCAGGACGACGATCGTGTGGATGAATGGTATACAAAACTATATCACGATGCCATAAGTATCATCCTAAAGGATGCCAGAAACATAGAGCCTGCGAACTATATATTGTGGGTGGCCCACCACCTGGAAAGATTGGGAGACCGTGCAACCAACATTTGTGAACGGGTTGTTTATATGGTCACCGGGGAACGCCTTGAGCCTTCCCCGGTATGAATGAATTCAGTAGTTTGAAGATATGAATTGATGTCAAGGATTGCAGCGATTGACGTTGGATCAAACGCGATGCGTATGGTGGTGGGGGAAGTAGACGAAGCCTGGCATGCGAAAACACTGGAAAATATCCGTATTCCGGTACGCCTGGGTAAGGACGTTTTCAGCAAAGGATATCTGGAACCAGCGACCATCCAGCAGACGAGAGAAGCCTTCCTGCGATTCAAACATGTGGCAGACACCTATGGTGTTCAACAAATGCGTGCCATCGCTACCAGTGCCGCACGCGAGGCATCCAACAACGACCTGTTGATCAGTGAAGTTCTGAATGCCACCGGTATTGCGCTGGAAGTGATCAGCGGAGAAGAAGAGGCGCGGCTCATCCATCTGGCAGTAACGAATGCGTTAAATTTAAAGGATAAACGCACGTTATTGATTGATATTGGCGGGGGAAGTGTGGAGGTGATGATTTTCGCAGGGCAGAAAATAATTTCCACCAAAAGCTTCCAGATGGGCACAGTCCGCTTGTTGGAAAAATTGGATGCCAGGCATAATTCCAATCTTTCCTTTGGTGAGTTCCTCCGCGAATATGTACAGGGGATTCGTTACCGGATTGATTGCGAAATTGGGAATGAGAAAATTCAATTATGTGTGGGCACAGGCGGAAACGTGGAAGAGATCGGATGCTTGCGTCAAAAGTTGTTCAAAGCTGACAGTGACCGTCTAATCATGCTGGATGAGTTGGCAGCGTTGATTGAGCGGCTTGACCGCTTAAGCTATGAGGAACGTATCCAAAAGTTGAAACTCCGCCCCGATCGTGCCGACGTGATCCTGCCAGCCTCGATTATTTTACATATGATCGCTAGTGAAGCCGGCGTCAAACAAATCTCAATTCCAAATGTAGGCTTGAAGGATGGCATCCTGCTCGATGTTGCCGCAGAACTGTCTCGTCGTCCACAGCCGCAGCGTCGGGAACAGGTTTGCGAGTCGGCTTTGCACCTGGGTCGCAAATATCAGTTTGACGAAAAGCACGCCTGCCTGACCGCCGAACTCGCGACGCGCCTCTTCGAACAATCCAGGTCACTCCACAACTTGGAAGATGGTCATCTGGTCTTATTGGAAGTGGCTTCATTATTACATGATATTGGTCACTTTATCAGTGCAGTCGATCATGAAAAACATGCCTTGTATTTGTTGAAAGCCAATCGGCTGATTGGACTCAGTGAGCGTGAACAAAATGTGGTTGCCAATGTGGTCCGATATCACCGCAAACAATCACCAAATACCGAAGACGAAAATTTCAGACTCCTCCTGCAAAAGGATCGCCTGATCGTTATCAAACTTGCTGCCCTTCTGCGTCTGGCGGATTCGATGGACATCAGCCATACCCAGTTGGTGGATGATGTAACCCTTTGCGAATCAAAACCCGACTGGCAGATAAAACTCTGCGGCAAGAGCGATCTGACGCTTGAACATTGGTCACTAACCAAACGCAAGTCTTTATTTGAAGAAGTGTTTGGCGTTAAACTTGAAATCGTATGATGGCATACCTATGACTACAACCTTGATGGCAGCAGAAAAACAGGATGCAGGGCAACTACTATTAGAGGCGCTGGAGAAACGCTGGAAAAGCTATCGCGTAGAACTCAAGCGTTGTCGTGCTGAGTTCTCCAACGAAGCCGTCCATGACTTGAGGGTTGCCGTACGAAGATTGTTGGCTGTCATTGAATTGTTGAATGCCATTTCCCCGCGTCCGCGTTTACAAAAGCTGACCCGTGCCCTTAAGGACCAGCTCGATGAATTCGACGATCTGCGTGACACACAAGTCATGCTTGCCGAACTCTCCGAAGTAGTACAGGAACTTCCCCAACTTCATGATTTCCAGAAGCACTTGCAATTCATCGAGGCGAAGATCTTGCGGAACCTTCGCAAAAAAATAAAGGGAATGGAATCCTCTGAGATCTCCAAACGTATTCTAAAAACCCATGAAGCCCTCGAAGCTGGAACGAATGACGATTTCGAGTCGCAGATCGTGCAGGCGGTGGACGATGTATACTTAAGTACGCGGCAGCGGCTCGACTGGGTGAACCTGACTCGTTCGGTGACCATTCACCGCGTACGGATTGTCTTCAAATCCTTCCGGTACATGGTCGAGATCATCCATCCACTTTTGGATGATTATCCTACTGAGAATCTCAAGCGCATGAATGACTATCAAGCCCTGATGGGCGAGATTCAGGATGCAGAAGTCTTTGCCCAAACCTTGGCAGATTATTCAGAGCACACCTCTCTTTTGGACCATCAGCCTGTCCGCAATTATTACGAACGCCGCCACGCGGAAGCGATTTCTGCCTATGCCGAAGCGATGAATCAAATCCACACCTTCTGGCGCTCCACGCCGGAAGAACCTTTCCCCTGGGAGAAAACAAAATGAAAATCTACTTGATCCGTCACAGCAATGCCGTGGATCCTGGCACACCAGGCTACGAAGATGATAGCTTGCGCCCGCTCACCGAAAAGGGGCGCGATAAAATGAAAAAGATTGCTGCCGCCCTCAAAGGGCTAGACGTGAAGCCTGACTTGATCGTCTCCAGCCCATACATCCGAGCCAAGCAGACGGCCGAGGTGCTTGCAAAGGTCCTGAAATTCAAGCAGGGACTGGTTTTCAGCGACACACTCGTGCCGATGGGTAAGCCAGACGATATCATTGGTGAGATCAACGAAAAATATACTGTAGGCGAACTCGTGTTGGTCGGTCACGAGCCGTGTTTCAGTTCATTGGTTGGCACACTGATTGCTGGGAATCCTGACCTTACCATGACCATGAAGAATGGTGGGGTTTGCTGTCTCGCATCTGACGATCTACACACAGAACGCAAAGCCACCCTGGAATGGTTCCTCACGCCGAAGATAATGGGTGAGCTGGCATAATATGTGATGGGCTTGTGAATAAGACCTAAATCAGTATTTTTGGGCTTCATAATCGAATAAGAATATGCCCAGCGCGTCATATATCATGTATATGGGTATAAGCAACCATATCCAATTATGTAGCAATGTATCTCCTTCTATTTGGTGACTGAACCATACATTTGACATCGACTATTGAAATACGCTCTTATGATCAGCCTTTTGCCATTCGCCAAAAATAGAAAATGTGTCCGGCCACCGACACTGCAATACGATCGCTTACACTGAAACTCCTCAGCGGCCTTTTCGATTTGAGCGCTTTGCATGATGGGGCGACCCTCACAGTAGGTTCACAGCCTGGCGCTTTAATCCTTGCATGGAATTTGTCGACCTATGCCGGATCTCACTCAAATCGTGCTGCCTAACAAAATTTTTTTGATGGGATAGTCACCATAATTTGATGCCTGCCCGCCCAAGGCTTTATTATGCAATTTCTCACAATAAAGATATGACATCTAACATTTGTCTGATTCGACATAGTTACCGATAATAGATATAGGGCGACTTATATGCGTCAGCCGTAAAACTGCTCACAACAGAGGAGACTATTATGAACAGTAAACAGTCAAAACAGACAAAAAGCTCTACAGTTGGACATTTCGCAAACACAATAACGCGCCGCGACTTTCTGCGCCTGGGACTGGTAGCGACGGGCGCCATCGTCGCTAGCAAGGTGGCTCCAGTGTTCGCTGGCAGAGGCACTGTCACACGATATCCGCTTCGAATCCCACCAGGCGCATCCCCGTACAATAACTTCGCTCTTTCGGCTGCGTCAGGTTCAGTAGACTTGGGCGGTGGCAGATATTCTTCCGTATTGGCGTACAACAGCTACTTCCCAGGACCTACATTCCGTGCAAATATGGGTGACGAGGCGAGCATCAACTTCACCAATGGATTGTCAGAGTCCACTTCTGTGCACTGGCACGGAATGATTGTGCCCAGTGAGGCCGATGGCCAGCCACAGGATTTGGTTGCTCCCGGAGCGAGCTATTCATACCATTTCCCAATCATTCAACGTGCTTGCCTGAATTGGTATCACCCGCATCCACACATGGAGACAGGAAAGCAGGTCGTTCTGGGTCTGGCTGGAGCATTCATCATCAATGATGCCGAAGAGGCGGCGCTCGGTCTTCCCTCCGGCGCCTATGAAATCCCGCTTATCGTGCGCGATGTGAACTTCAACAGCGCGGGAAATATCATCTACAATCCAACTTCATCCGGATATCTCGCCAAGAATCCGATGGTGAACGGTACCCGCGATCCTTACCTGAATGTGGATACCGCCCTCTATCGCTTCCGCGTTCTCAACGGTGCCAGCGCGCGTTTGTTCAAGCTCGCGCTCAGCAACGGTGCTTTGTTCAACTTGATCGGCAATGATGGCGGTCTACTCGAAACAGCAGTTAAAGTCAGTCAGATTGAGTTTAGCCCCGGCGAACGACTCGATCTCCTTGTAGATTTCCGTGGATTACCCATTGGCACCACAGTTACGCTACAGGACCTCAGTGCCGGATGGAACCTGCTTGAGTTCCGCGTGACGCGACAGGTCAGTGACACCCATACGATCCCAACTACACTATCAACCATCACAAAATTATCCAACCCGGTGACAACACGCCTGTTCAGCTTTGACGGCATGACCCGGATCAATGGAAAGGAATACGACATGGATCGTATTGACTTTCAGGTTCCCTTCGGCACAACCGAACTCTGGCGTTTTACCACCAATGGCAATGCTCCTCATCCTGTCCACATCCATGGCGCGTCCTTCCAGGTGCAATCGCGCACGGGCGGACGCGGCGTTCTCTTTCCATGGGAGCGTGGTTGGAAAGATACTGTTCTACTCAACGACCGCGAGACCGTTGATATCCTCATCCGCTTTGACGGATATCAAGGCAGATATCTGATGCACTGCCACAAGCTTGAGCATGAGGATCACGGAATGATGACTAACTTCGAAGTTGTCTGATATCCCCCACTTGACGTCACTAAACATGGGACGGACCTGATCAGGTCCGTCCCATGTGATTAATATCTGCCACACGCATCACCTCAAGATTTACACCCAAAATTTTCATCATCTCATTGAGAAAACCTCATAGTTTCGTTTAGGTGACTATCCCATGTCAGCAAGTAATGACTTAGGAAGTGCAGTTGTTTACCTCAGGCAGTTTCTTCGAGACAAGCACATGTTGTGAAGGGATACTCGCCTCTGTTAATTACCTGATGAAGGCGACTCGGCACGGATATGTGTTGTAAGGGGATACTCGCGTAAGATTTTCTGCGTTACAACCCAGTATGCGAATCTTGCCATCGCTAATCTCCATTCGAACCGTCATAGATTGGGGGACAGGGGACGCCGGCCTGTTTAAAGAGGCAGGCAATTTTCTCCTGCGCCCAAACCCAGTCATCCGAACGGCCATGAATAGAGTTTCGGGCGTCTCGTGGGACATCCACATACTCATCTGGCAGGTAGTCCCTGAGATGGTACGCATCGGTCGTCAGGTTCATGCCGATGACGTGGTTCACTCCCTCATCCCATTTTGCCCAGACGGTACCAACAAAGGCGCAAGGCTTGGAGAAAGCACCGGGGATCATTTTGTCCTTAACTTTTTCCCAATCACCCCCCGGATGGTCATTCGGGATACACCAAAGGTTGAAACCTGTCGATATTTCTTCAAAGATGGCTTCGGGTGCCGGGTTCCGTTTGATGTCAAGCTGACGCGCCTTTTCAGTAACCCGTCGCAAGTCCATGCGTTTTAATCGAAACTCTGATGTGATTGATTTTTTCATAGGAGCCTCCTGCAATTATTTCGGATTGAGACTTTCGTCTTCATTGAGTCTTTCGACCACTGACAGAATTGCCTCGCGGCTTGCCTGCAAGTGTTGGGTATAAACATCGAACGGCATATCCCAAAGCCCACTGTTTCTTGTCTGACAGTTCAGGCTGGGGATGGCGACACGGTTCGATGCAAAGCCGCCTTTTTGGTGGCAAAGCTCTGGGTCCTTTGGGAAGATCTGGATGTTTGCCCAACTGGGGCAACAAGCCTGGACTAGCAAGATCATCCCATTGACCTCGAGCGTGTTTGTAGCGATTTGTGGCACAAGCACCTCTCTTTCAATTTTTATTCAGTGGGGCAGGGGGTGAGCTGGTTTGCTTAGTTTGTACGCGCCCACCGTGCGCTCGCGCATGATGGGCGCTTTGGCCACTTATTCACTATGTTTATTTGGTCTGCAAATTGCACCTTTCGAAACATAATACGGGAAAATCTTCAGCAAACCGGCAAACTCCCCAAAGCCCCCAATCCAGCCACAAGCCCGCAACCTCCTTTTTATTTTTTGGACCAAACTATGCTTTTTCCATGTGATATCACAAGTGCTATCACTTTAGGGCATGTGATAGCACTTGTGATATCACATGTTCGCCGAGGTGATCATCCCATATCGGGACAGGTAGGCTTCTAATTCCTGCCGACTCATCACCTTTCCGGAGTTCTCAAATCTCCAACCTTCTTCACCGTAGGGGACGCAGGCTATCTGCTGACCCTGATCGGAGATGCCCGGCCAGAAGGTCAGCCGGAGGTTAATGCACATTCGGCGAATTTCTTGCAAAACCCTGCCCGGAGGCATCGAACCTTCCGACCTTTTCTTCCTTTTCGAGTAATTTTTTACGTGCCAGGCAATTGCGCCCGCGGCGGGCGCAGACAACACCAGGTCCACAAGATCGGTCGGGAACTGCATCAGGATTTCGGCAAACCCGCTCTTGCGAGGGGATACTTCTTCGACCACCGGCTGTTCCTCTGACTGCACATCTTCCTCAACTAAAGTAAACAGTGTGGGAGTGGCCGCACTCCCGTGACCGATTGCCGCATAAGAGGAGTCGCCATGCGAGCGAACCCCGGAGCGGTATCTTTTCCGGTGGCCACCAGTGATGCCGGCGCATTCGGACCCCATTCCGCGAGCGATACTTTCGGGGTCACTTAGGGGTCTGCCGCATTTGATACAACGTGCTGTTTCTTCCATGTGACCTCCTTTCAGTAAGCCACTCCATATTTTCCTTTTTGCCAGTCCGCATTAACATAGAAGTGGTAGTCCTCGTACCACGCGGTTTTGAGATCAAGCGGATAGCACTTGGCACAGAGGATGAGCAAGATCAGCGCCAGACAGGTAGTTCCACCTTCAAAGTAGCCTCTCCAATTCACAGCCTCAGCGTTGTTCCATGGCGTGATGTTTGCTTCGTCGCCCCTGATTACCAACATCGAGTCTTCGTACCTCTCGGTGATTTCTTCCAGGATCCGCATGGATGGGTCAAGGCTGGCAAACATGCTCTGTGCTGTTTGTTCGTCGATGTCAACTGCTACCAGAGCTTCGGTCAGTTTTTCTTTTGTCACCGGCCAGTCTGGGGGATTTTTCTGTTCATCGCGCACAACAGGATTGAGCCATGCTTTGATTTCTTCAATGTTCATGTAACCTCCATCTATCGTTGTCTTGGTTTGCGAAGCAAATAGGGTTTGAGTCCAGACTTGCGCATGCGCGCGACCAGATCATCAACCGTCCCGTGTGAGATCTTGCCGATGATGTTAGGATTGACCTTCATCCCATTTGCTGCCATTTGGTTTTTCAGGATGCGCGCGATCAGGTAGCAATCGTCCGACGTGGCTTTACCGTCGCGGTATCGTTCGAAGGCGCCAGTTACCTGCGGGAAGCGATAGGCGAATTTGCGCCAGTCAGCATGAACGCCAATTTTGCGCCGGTACTCGATGTCCGTGAGATCGTATTTCGCTATTACTTTTTTCAAGTGTCGGGAGTTGTTCATCAGTTGGAGGCGCTGGGAGGTGGTGCTGTGGCAAAGGTTCACCATCTTGCCGATGGTCATGCCACTGAGTCCGATTGCACTTGCCAGTAAGATGAACGCGTGCCTTCGGTCCATCAGGTCATAAGCAGGCGGCTTGAACTGCCATGCTTCTGCGTCAGACCGCTTTACTCCCCAAAATGCCCATTTCCCATCTTCGTGACGACCGTCCTTGCCGATGACATGAACTGCCGGCAGTTGGCGACGGAAGATCGTTTGACCAATCTGCCGAGTCGTGGTCCCTTTCAGATCAGCGACCTGTCGGGTTGTTAGCCATTCATCGCCCCAGCGTTCTTGAGCGAGTCCAACCAAGCGGGCGAGATGCGGGTCCTGAATGCGCTCCGTGTCGAAGTATAGCCACGAGATGGGGGAGCCGATCCAGCGGCGCAATGAAATCTCATGCACCATCCACGTATCATCACCTGCCACTTGATGGCCAAGCACCAAACCCTTTTTGACCCAGCCGATCACGGGGCGGGCATCCGGCATTCCCAAAAGCCGCATGACGCGGTTTGCGGAAAGCCATCCTTCGGTTTTTGAACTTGCCTTTATGTGCTGGCGTTGGCGCATGATCTTGATTGCATCTTCGCTTCTGCCAAGCATACGACCAACCACTTTGGGTGAGTAGAATGGCAGTAGATCCCGCACTCGGTTGATATCCCTTTCGCTCCATCGGGGGGCTTTTCGGGATGGTGCCTGAGCCGTTGCCACTTTGAGAGAACTTGCGATCAGCGTGGTAAGGTTGAAATCCAGCGTAGTATCTAAGAGGTCCATGGTCGCCTACGCTTCCTGTTCTTCAGCTTTCTTTGCGAGTTGAGCCACCATCCGGGCGGCGGTGCAGGCGGAGCAAATCGGGTGACTTGCGAACCCATACAGATCGCAGCCGGCGCAGATCATCAGCGCCGCTTCGGTGACCATTGACCACGGGGGCAACAATCCTGCCTCTTGCAGCACGTCCCACTTTTGGGGTGAAGGCGGCTGGCCTTCGTCGATATCCAAATCAGCAATCTTGGATGCTGCAGCAAAGATGTTCTTTTTCTTCTTGGTGGGTTTCTCCTGTTTCAGAGTCGAAAGTTGATTCAGCACAGTAGTAGCAGTCTTGTTCGCAACCTTGAGACCTGGCTGGGTATCGGCAATCTGCTGTGCAAGCTCGTCACATGCCTTGGGGCTTATCTCCGCAACATCACGTAGGCGGGAGATGAACTGGTTGGAAACGAACAACTGACCCTTGTTGATGAGCTCGCGGGTCTTTTGGGGAAGGCTTGCACAGTTGATGCAGTTCCCAACGCGCGCATCGTTCACGCCGACTTTTCGGGCGATCTCAGCATTTGACACCCCCTGTGTTCTGAGCGCAAGGTATCCGTCTCCTTCCTCGACCGGGGTCATTTCCGAGCGGTCTACATTCTCGACCAGGGCAAGGACCAGATAATCTTGTTCACAGGTGACTTCGCGGATAAATACCGGAACCGTCTCGCACTCAGCGCGTCCAGCAGCGATCAGTCTTCGTTCACCGGCAATCAAGGTGTGGATCCCATTCGTATTTGCAGGAGTGACAACCAACGGCTGAATGATGCCGTGTTCCCGGATAGAAGCAGCCAGGTTATTAAGTTCATCGTTGTTGAACCACTGGCGGGGTTGTTTGGGATTACGCTCGATATGCGTAATGTCAATTTCGATTACGAGAGAGGGTTGTGTTGTTTTAGTCATAGCGACCTCCATGTTTTTGGAATAGAAACAGGCCGTGTCTACAGACACGGCCTGTTGGAATAGGTTTTTGTTTCTGAAACTATTTATTTCTGTTCGGCAGGGGGATTGGTGAACGCGGTATCAACCTCTTTGGTAAGGCGCGTCACAGCTTCCGTGACGCCATTTTCCAGTTCGTCCACAGCATCAAAAACCATCGTGGTTGATTCGCTGAAGTCACATGCCAAGTTGAGCAGCTCGTCGCCCAAAGGATCCTTATCATCCGAATTCTGGACCCTCTGCATGTACTCTTTTGCATCCTGTAACTTACTGCGGGCCGCACTTAGCATGTCGGAGAGCTCACCGAGAGCGTTCCGGATTTCATCTTTCCGTACAAGTTCCGGGGCGCCGATCTTGAGCGCGTTCTGGAGCAGGTCATCGGCAATATCTCCAGTTTCGACCACGTAATCGCCGCCTTCCTCGAAGGTGGCGTACTCGTAAATATCGCCGTAGCTCTTAAGCATCCAGACGATCAGGCTGACATAAAGATCGTTGTCAGGATTCTTGCGGTCAACGGCCTTGTAGAAATCCAGGGGACTCAGTGTTGTGACAAACATCGGGTCCTCATCCCAGGCTCCCGAGCAGTTCATTCGAGGTTCGCTGTCATAGAGCATCCAGCTGACGGGAGTTCCATTGACCGTAATCTCTTTTGCGAAAGCGACCAAATGGTTGGGGGTGAGCACCAGATCCTTATACACAACCTCGGTGGTCTTTTTCGCATCCACATAGGCGTAGATACCCTGGTAGCAAAGTGATTCGGCAACAAGCTCATCATCAACTGCCATCATCGGCACATTGCGAACGAAGTGCGTAACCTGGTCCCATTCAATCTCAATCTGATATCCATCATCCTGAACAGTGCTCACGCTATAGTTTTCAACATGGTCCCAGACGATACACCGATATCCGTAATGCTCTATGATCAATTGCGAGACACCCCAAGCATCCGGTAGCAACTTTGTAATCATGGCATTCTTGGGAACTTCCATGAGAATAGCTTGTCGTGGGGATTGCAGCTGCTCATCATTCACACCTTTGGGTTCGCCGTATTCGTAGTTTCCCACACGATTGGGCCACAGATCCGGGCGCAGGGGCTTCAGCATATGTTTCATCGCTGCCTTTACGATTTTCTGGCAGACTTTATCGAGATGGACATCACCGATCAGGTCGTTTCGGTCCGGAAGTTTCGGGCGAATGCCGGAGATAGGATCAACCGTGAGAACAAGGTTGACGTTGCGGAAGATGCCATCTGCCAGTTTGCTGTGCGCCTGGGCAGCCTTATGCAGCGCTTTCTCGAACGTTTCCGAGTGCATGACAGCATGCTGCCACACCACATACTGCGTATCGCGTACTCCGTAATGCTTCCCGATCTCCAGCGTTCCCACACCTTTGATTTTGAGAGTTCCCCAGATGCCACGATTCAGAAGTTCATAAGGTTTGACAACTTCCTGTTGTTTGGGCGTTTCCACCCAGTAAACTTCCATCGGATAGCGGCCGCGCGCCAGAGTAACAGCGCCCTGACTGACGAAATCTGCCTTGCGTGTCAGGACGATCTCAAGCGTCATCCCTTCAGCTTGCTCGTCGAAGCGATATACGTCCACCTGACCGCGCTCGAGATTTTCAGCGGAGAGAACCATACCCCAATCCTTTGAACGGTATGTGACCTGTTCGCAGTATTCGGGGCGAAGGATGGAGAACACACCGATGCCGGCAGGATCCACAGCAGGGGAGTCTTTGTCCCAACCAGAGTCGCCGACCACGATTAGGTTTTCTGGATTGCAGCCGCATCCGTCGTCTTTCAATTGCAGGACCCGGGTTTCTTTGTCCCAGGTGATCGTTACAGTCTTTGCGCCAGCGCGGAAGGAGTTTTGAAACAACTCTGTCAGAATGGACTGCGGCGAACCGAAGAAGCGGGGCGCTTTCTTCAGAATGGATTGCGACACGCCCATATTCAGGGTGGTGGGGGATTGGGTTTGTATTGTTGTTTGAGTCATAGCGACCTCCATGATATTTGTTTGGATAGAAAACAGCCCGTGTCTACCGACACAGGCTGTTAGTTAGGCTTTGAGCGTGTCTACAGACACGCTTTTAATAGGAGTTTCCCCGGCAAACAAAAGAGCCTTTCCCACGTCGGAAAGGCTCTTAACTAGTAGATTGCTGTTATTTCTTTTTTTCTTCAGGATAGAACTGGCGATAGACATTTTCTATGCCATGTTCGTTTACATCCTGCACACGGCGCAAGGCGGTATCTAGCCCCGTGACCACAAACCACAACTGTTCGCGTGTCATTGCCATGTTTTTGGGCTTGAGCAACTTATTTTGAGCGCGCAATACAAGCAACTCATTTGCCAGGATCAGACGCAATACCGGATCCGTCAACTCGGTATGTGTTCCTCGCACTGCACGTCTTACTTGAAACTTAACGTCTTTTAGTTCTGTAACCATTGTCTAAAGCCTTTTGTGCAACATCCTTCATAGTTTCTTTATTTGTATAAACGCCCAGGACTTTGAGCAACACCATTTGCAGATTGTAGTGGTAGCCTTTGGGCCAGTTTAGATGTGCTTCGCTTTGACGCACCAGTTTCAATGCGTCTTCAATCTCCGCTAATTCATTCGGAGGTATTGGCTCCAAATCTGGATCTTCATACTCATCGCCTTCATCCGTACTTCTTATGATCATCTTTATTATCCTCCATTTGCCTTGTAATTTCAAGTATGGGTTTTGGGCGTGTCTACAGACACGCCCGATTAGCTTGTTTCCGCTTGGTTTTTGCCCTTTTAGTGGGTTTGTAGCCGGTCCGCACCATGCGGTGATTAGCGGTTTGTAAGTCTTTGAACACGTCGAGCCAATTGATCGACGTGTACGCCTCATAACCCTTTTTCAACTGGAAACCGAGGGCCTGTTTTATGATCTCTCCCTTTTGTTCGGGCTTTTGGTAGTGTACATCAAACGCACCGTAATCAATTAACTTGACCCTTTTGAGGTTGCACCAGGTTATCGCATTTGCTCTGTTCTTCCAAGAAACTTGCTTCGGCGTGAGCATAAACCACCGTCTATGCTTGCTGAGTTTCAGCGACTTTCCTGGTCCCGAACAGGCCCTGCAGGGGTTCCACAATCCGGAAGTGGATAAACGCTTCCAACCAAGTGACACCGTGATACATGCCCTTTTCATATCTCATGCGGGGAGTGCGTTCGAGCTGCTGATAGTAGTGCTCATCATCCATCGCAAAGCAGTGATCGCACTCATGGGATTTGCTCAGGCATTCATCCGGACCGCGCCAGTTCTGTTTGAGGAAATCGCGCCGGTCGCAGCTCCAGCATTTCCGAAGCAGATAGATCCCGCCTTTGCCGATATTGAAGCCGAGGATGTTATAGCGCCAGCGCAGCTCCGGATGTCGATAGAAGTTCCAGCCTTCATTGTCTTTGTAGTTGATGTGGGTATGTCCAAACTGCCAGTGACCGCGGGAGACCACTTCGGTAAAGCTGTCGAGCAGTAGGACGAAGAAGTAGCCCAGTGCCATCTCAAATTTCAATTGACCGAGACTGTACAGTATGTTCATGATCGACGTAGGGATTTCAAAGACGACCACGTGGTAGCCCGGGTTTCGCTGACGGATGAACAGGATCCATTCCGAAACCACGTCATACCAGAGGATGAACGGTCCAAAGGAGAAAACCTCCTCGAAGTTATTGGACTTGTAACTGAATTGCCAGGGCGCCACGAGCAGCGCCGTAAAGATTTGCCAAAGCTTGGCGAAGAACTTCCCAAGCTTGTTGAAGATAGGTTTATTAGATTTCATAAGCGACCTCCTGAATAGGAATACAAAAAGCCCCGGTTTTCGCCGGGGCTTTTTGAGTAATCTTTGAAAGACTGTTCTAACGTTCCGCAATCAGACTGATGATCAGCGTGAGCTTGCCGCTTTCATCGAACGGCTCCAGGGAAGCATACAACTCATACTCATTCAGCAGGAAGTTCGTCCATTCGATTTCCTGTTTGATGATCGGTTTGTTGGGGTTATTGCCACAGGAAACCACGCACGATCGCTTGCCTCCTTCACCAAAACATTCTATTTTCCAGAGTTGTGGATTTTCGATGCGTTTCATCTGCTTCTCGCCCTGGTAGGATGCAATAACATCCATCAACCAATAGGCTGTTGTGGCGCCTGCACCACCATGCTCGGCAAGATATAGAGCGCCATCCGTCAGGAAAACCGGATAGCGAGCGAAGCATCGGTGATGATGCCATTCACCGGTTGCATAGAAGCCGTCCAGGTCACGCTTTAACTGCTTACGGGCTATTTCAAGCAGACGCTGCTTTGTTTCAATGTCATTCTCAGCCGCTTTGAATAACTGCTTCTCTGTGATATCGGAGAAGGAGAGAACCAGATCTAGCCTATGCTCGTCGGTACCAATTACATCGAGCAATGCACTCAGAACCGAGTCCATGTTGCTGAAGTCGGGGTAGTCCTTTTTCGCAATGCCCAGACGGTCGAACAGGATGGCATAGGTGTTCTGCTTGATGTCATCCAGCAGATGTTGAACATTTTGGATAATCTCGCCAGCTTCGGGGGCGCTCGCTGGGATGATGATCTCATCGGTCTTCTGCTCAACGTATGTGTTAATTGCCCACGCAAGTTTTGTGATGCGTTCTCCGGAAGTGCCTCTCACGCCGAACTCACGCAACTCGCGTACTTCGGCTTCATCGAAGGAAAGGTCAATTGCCAATTCCAGGATATTTGTTTCTATCCTGTTCACCTTACCCTTACCGCCACGCTCGATTTTGCTAAATGGCATCTGGCGCAGACACCAGGCGAGCCGATCAAAGCGTTCGTTTGCATTGGGTTTTTCTCGGTCCCCATTTTCGGCATACCGGCAGGCCTTGATGTGGGTTGTGAAATCGTCGAACAGGTAGTCCTCTTGCGGAAGCGCAATGTTGATCATGGAATATGCTAGATCCATCGAATTTACCCAATGTTCCTTGAGGATAAGTTCGAATTGTCGCTCGGGTGATATCACAGGTGTTATCACCGGCTCGGGCTCCGGGGAAAGCATGTCTGCAGACACGGCGGTTTGTTCTGCCTGCTGAAGTCCTACCAGCTCCGCTACAGTATTTTCAGGCACTCCCAATTCCTGGGAGATTCCAACCACTACGATTTGATCATTCACTTGCTCCGGCGTCATGCCCGCTTTTTCTGCCAGCGAATATACAACTTCCTTCGCTGTTTCCAGTGCTATCACAGGTGATATCACTTGCCCATCATTTTCCGCCTCAGGTGATATCACATCTGCTATCAACGGCTGTTCTGTTTCCTCGAGTGCTATCACCACTTCTGGAGCGGGTTCACTCACAACCAGCGTATCGATTTCCAGATTGAACAGGGAGAGCTGACCGCTCATGCTTTCCTCAATTTCTCGATGAACTCATCATATGCGGGTGTGCCAGCCTCAATAAATTCCCTGTCGATCTCCACTCCAACCCCATCTTTGAAGATAGAGTCATCGTTGATAATGGACATTACCGTCAAGGCGATGTGCCCATTTGCCAACACCTGGGGAATCAGAGCGGCATCACCGGTCACATAACCATTGATCCCCGGCAGATCGTGAGCCTTCTTTGCAATCTCCAGCAAGCCATGAAGGGCCCGGGCAGTGCTCTTGTTAGGTGCTGTGCAAACGATGTGGGGGAGATTATCTTTGCCGATGTAAAATATGTTGAAACCCTCGAGCGAGAAAGATTGAGCCTCGTTCAAAAGTTTCTCGATGTCGATATTTTCAAACTGCATAACGACCTCCTAACTAAACGTAGTCAGCCCGGCACATGACCGGGCTGACCACTTGACCAATACGATATAGGGTAGCTTCAGAACAGTGTAAGTTGTCCCTCCACTACCTTTTTCTGAGCTTTCGTCATGCCCCTCTTGGGTGTAGCTGGCTTAACCGGCATTTCCAAGAAGTCGTCGATGCTCATTTGACCAGTCCCACCCGACAAAATACTGCGGGTGAAACCGGCCATCAAAGCGGCTGACTCTGCCTGGCTTTCGAGTTGCGCTACCGATTCCTGCGTGACAGGAATTGCATCGGGGACAACGGTAGGAACGGCGATCAGTTCCTCCTCGGCATACACAGGCAAGGTCATCGTGCCGTGGATTTCATCAATGCGCCGTAAGATCGCATTGATGTCGAACTCCAATACCTGCTGGGGTTCGGGTGCTGCTTCCTTCTCGACAACGATTTCCTCAACACCGTTTTCGCCTTGCTCTTTCGCCTCATCTTTCCGCAAGTCAATACCGGCTTTGATCAATTCCTGGTCCAGCTCCGTCAAGCGTGCTACCAGAGCTTCCAGTTTTTCAGCCTTCTCCCAGGGATCTTTCAGGAGAGTTTCGAGCGTGTCAATTTCCCGCATAAGGAAGTCTCTTCGCTCCGTGCTTTTCTTGATCTCGCTGTCGATCGAGCGGATAGCTGCGTCAACACTGGCGACCGTACCAGCATCCGAATCGGAGACGTGTGCCACTAACACTTGCGGGACGTTGTAATCCAGGATGATGTCCATGCCGCCATTCGGGTCTTGCACAAGGTCCGACATGTTGCGCTCGCTGTTGGGCTTCGCGCGCAACCACATCACAAAACCGCGATAGGAGCCCGCTGCCTTCCTTGTTTCTTTGCCGGTGCGCTCGGCATCCAGCTTCACTGCGCGGCCTATCTCGATCAATTGCTGACCGGCCAACTTGCGCTCGGTGTATACTGTTCCATCAACTTTCATGGTGAACTGATCAGCTGGGTGGGCGTCACGCACTTGCGCGCCAATACCCAGGTTGCGAATTCGGATATTGGTTTGTTCGAGTTCTTCCTTGCGACCGGCGAGCTGCCGCTGTGAATTTCGGCGCTCGTTCTGCCAGGAGAGGCGCAGTTGCTCAAGCTTCATGATTTCGTTCTGAGCCATCACACGTTCCATGATCTTCGGGTTGCCGCTGGCGAGGGCCTTGATCTCTGCCATGGAGAGTACGGTTTCACCGATATCATCCATTTCGCGGACATCCGTCTGACCGGTCAGGAATTGCTCAATGAACTTCGCTTTCGTCTCGAGGATTTGCCAGACGTACGAATCAAAACTACCTTCGACGATGTACACGAAGGAGAAGACCTCCGGATACATGTTGCCCTGGCGAATGAGACGACCTTCGCGCTGCTCCAGGTCCGCTGGGCGCCATGGAGCGTCGAGGTGGTGCATTGCAAGCGCTCGTGTTTGTGCATTCATGCCCGTGCCCATCTTTTCCGTGGACCCGATCAATACACGGATGCGACCCTCGCGTACAGCCGCGAACAGTTGGGACCGTTCGGTGGGGCCTTTTGCATCGTGGATGAATGCGATCTCAGAGGGATGGACTCCCAGCTTGACGAGCTTTGCCTTAATGTCGGCATAGACATTTTTGAAGAAGATAACTTCCTCTTCCGATTCCTGGGGAGCAGCATTTTCGTTCTCATCGCTGTCCTTCACAACCGAGCTATCCTTGTGCGGTTTAGGTGTACCCAAATCGCAGAATACGATCTGTGCTGACTTGCGCTCCTTAGTGTGATGGTAGATTGCCGCAATGTTCTGGGTAGAGATATTGATCTTCGACAATGGGATATCTGCCATGCCGGGGATAGCCAACCGTAAGTCGAGCGCTGCCTTTCTCCCATCGCCGACAATTTTTAACATGTTGTCGTCTCGAGGATCCACCTGTCCGCCCCGGATTTCTTCGGCTCGTTCTGCCAGTATCTTCACGTACTCTTTCAACTGCCTGGAGCCAGGGATTTTCACGGCGGTAGGCTTGTCACAATACAGATTCGGGCGGTCTACCTGACCATTCACGTCCTTGAACCTGCGCAGGATCATGAACTGCGACAACATCGCCGAGAGTTCAGGGATGTTGGAGAAGCGTGCCAGGCGGGTATTCACTCGGAAGCCACTGCCGTCCGGTGTCATCTCGGGCATCATTACCACGTCTGCGAACATCTGTGCCCACGAGTCAAAGTGAGATAGACCCATCTCAACCAATTGGTCATAACTGAAATAGCGCTGCAGGGTGAATGTTTCTGCCATCGTGTTCGAGATCGGCGTGCCAGTCAAACCCATAAAGCGGCCGCCGCGCTGCATCAAGTCTCGGACCTTCACGAACATATCGAACGCGCGTTGCGAATCGGTATTGGTCAGTCCAGCGATGCGGGTCATCTTCGTGTGGAAGAAGAGATTCTTATAGCAATTGGAAACGAGCACTCCTTCTGCGAAGAAGTTATGAGTTTCAGCTACTTCGAGACAGTAAACTCTCTTATTTCCCTGAGAACTGCTTCCAGATCGGAATCCACTCTCTGATTCGAGAAACGTAACACTGACCACCCGAGAACGTTCAACACTGCCGTCTTCCGTTTGTCCAGAAACTTCCATTTCTTCGTGTTGTGTGTCGTCCCATCGATCTCTATCGCCAGCCTCCGCACTGGGTCGGCGACATCCACTTTGTAGCAATTGGGCAGGGACTTGAATTGGTGCTTCACTTGGCTGGTCGGAATTGCATACTCCGTCGGTAGCCCAAGCGCATTCGCTACAGCTTCCTGCTGTGGAGTTAGTTTGCCATTCCCACCCCTGGCAAGAAATGTACGACCCGACATAATCTGCGACATCTTCTTTTTCCACTCTGGCGTTTGATTCGGATTGTTTGTTTTCATACGGGCTGATGCTCCAGGATGAGGCTTGCCTCTGCGTGCTGTTTGAGATGCCGTCCACATGCGAGGCATATATTCCTTCATCAATTCCTTGCGCTCCGGTTGGGCCATCCTCCACTTCGCCGCACAGGAGTTTCCGCAGAACCGTCTCTTGTCGTTGTTCTTCTTGCCCGATGATTTGAACGTGAACTCCTTTCCGCACTGTTCGCAATTCTTTGTAACCGTTTTGTGGACACCATTCTTCCGACAGTTCCGAGAACAATGCACTTGCTTTTGACCCGCTTTGCCTCGCTGGCTGGAAACAAATTCCTTTTTGCATGTTGGGCAGATTTTTGAGCGTATGCTTCGGTGTGAGCTTTCCGGCTTCAACATATCCTTCCTCATATGTCCAAATTTTGTGATTGGCAGTACATTCCAATGTTCCGTTTTCATGCTTGATGCGAACCATTGGAGCCGACTGCGGGTTGTTAAACCATCCCGTGACCGGCATCCATTTGATTTCATTTGTGGATAGATCTACAGATTCCACCAGCACTGGCAAACGTTTCTCAACAATTTCACCAATAGGGATGAGCCCACGGTTTGTAAGAACCAGTGATTCGTAAGGCAGGCAATGAAACTCATCTACTACCAACATGTCGAGCCCCATTTCATCCCAGGTGATCGTATCCACACTGTCTTTATCCATCTCGGACTTGTTGATCAACTTCGCTTCGAAGCGTTTGATGGCTTTCTCGATCTGCTTGCGCGCGCGGTTGTCAACTTCCTTTTCAGCCTTGATCCTCTGCAGGAAGTCTCGCAGTTCTTCCAATTCTTCCTCGACAAACTTGTTCAGAGTGTCAGGCTTTACAGGGAGCATCTTGAACGAGGATTGAGGAACGATCACCGCGTCCCATCTACCTGTCGCAATGCGGCTCATAAACTCTCGGCGCTTGCTCTTGCTCAGGTCATCCTTTCCTGCACACAACACACTGGCATTGGGATATGCCAGCAGGAAGGCGTCGCGCCATTGTTCCGTTAAGTGGTTGGGCACTACCAGTAAAGATTTGTGCGCCGAGCCCAGGCGAATTGCTTCCATCACTGCGATGATGGCGGTCAGGGTCTTGCCAAGTCCAACCTCATCACCGACGAGTGTTGCAGCGCGCTGCAGGCTGAACCAAACAGCGTCCTTTTGAAGCGGGCGGGGGATCAGAATCTTTGATAGACCGGGCAGGGTCAGGTGAGAACCGTCAGAGTGCGGACGGACAAACACGTTGAAGCGAGCGTTATAGAGTTCTGCAAGATGCTCAGCGCGTGCATCATCCGACCACAGCCAGGTGTCGAACCTGGTCTTCAGTTCTTCCAGCTTTGCCTGTGCCGCAATCGTTTCCTGCTGATTAAGGATGCGCTTCTCGTTTCCCTGCTCATCCTCCACCGTATCGTACACAACCGGTGTCTGAGCATTCAAGCCAGCTTCGATCAGTTCCAGTCCTGTGTATCGCTTCGTACCATACTTGGAACTGTTTTCGGCAGGCATGTAGCCTCTCTTATGTGTTACGGTCCATGTACCAAGCTTGGGGATGTACGTGACTTGCATCGTAATACTCGGCAGAAGTTCCTCGATGAACTGAGCAACATACCTGGCAGGGATCCAGCCAGACCCAAGGCGAGCCTTGATTTGTCCGGGCTTGAGAGGTTTCGGCATTGCCTTGATCAGAGCGTCAACTGTGACTTTCAGTTTCGGCTCGATGGTTACCAGGGCGCGCGCCTTTTCCAGCTTTTCGGCGATGTTCCCGGAGAGGTACACATCGCTAAGCGCGAGACTGCCTTCCGGCGTCCACAAAACCCGCTCGCCCAGCTCGGCAAGAGCCTCATCTACCGTCACGTGAGCAAGGTCCGCGATCATGTCGATATCAACAGTCCCGCGTTGGTTCAAGCAGTAGAGTAGCGCATCCGTGCAGTTTTGGATGCCTTCTGTCGAAGGCGCAGAGCGCACCGTGGATTCTGTGAAGATCAACGCCTTTTGTGCTGAATTTGTCAGCGGCGAATAATCATTTTCCAGGGCAAGCAGGAAGGGGAGGGCAGGACTATTTTCCAACAGGCGTTGATGCAGCTTGTTGGTAATTGGTCCGTAGCGCATTACAAAGGTGTCGTACACCTTATTGAGCGTATCGCGCTGGATGGTGATCGGAAGGCCAGTGACACCCTTCGTTTCGAGGTCGAGCAAACGTCGAGCGGCGTCGTAGATACTGCGCAGGCCTTCCAGACGGCGAACATGATCCACCGGAAGATTGGGTTTAATTTCGATGACATGAGCGGGCGGCACCATTTCAACCACCGCATCCATTTCCTTACTGACTTCCACACGACCCTCGAGCATCGCATCTTCGGGCAGTGCGCTCGTAAGGATTTGTGCCACCACCTCGCCGATTTCCTTTTCACCCTCGTACTTGATGGTGTATTCATCCCTGGTGTAGATGCCGCGCTTGGTGGAGCGTGTACCGACAATCCATTCGGGATGTTGTCCGAAGATGCAGTTTTCACGTAGCTTATCTACCGTATCATCTTCGGTTGTGTACTGATACGCCTGAGCATCATCCACCATGTAGGTATTCACCCACGCCGGCAGATCTGCGCCCTCGAGCAGCTGGGCACGTTTGCGAAGGATGATGATGTCGGTCACAACCTGCGTGCCGGCATTGGCTACAAATGCGGTGTCAGGCAAGCGGACTGCTGCCAGCAAATCAGCGCGCCTGGCAAGGTATTCACGAATGGAGCTATTCTTCTTGTCCAGGGTAAAGCGGGACGTGATGAAGGCGACGATGCCATTCGGCTTTACCAAAGATAAAGCTTTCACGAAGAAGTAGTCATGAATATTCTTCTTCAGTCCTGATTCCTTGATATTGCGATCAAGTACCGGGTAGTTGCCAAACGGGACATTGGAGATGATGAGATCGAATTGATTCTCCAGAAGACGGACGTTTTCAAATGCATCGTTGAAAACCACATTCTTGCCTTCGGTGTTCGGATGGAGATTTTTCAGGATGCGGGCTGTTAGTTTGTCCAGTTCGATTTCAACCCAGCGTGCGATCGTGTGTATGCACTCAGGGGAAGCGTTCTGAAAGTGACCGATGCCTGCTGATGGATCCAAGACCCGGAGCGCAGAGAGTTTGCCCGCGCCCATGCGAAGCAAACCTGTCCAGATCCCGCGAATGATGGGGAGTGATGTGTAATGGGCGTTGAGTGTGCTGGCTCGGAGGGCCGCAAACTCTTCGTCGGTGACGGTTTCTACAACATCCGAATATCGGGCTGATAGAACTGCGGAGTCCCCATAACCCACGTAATGGGAGATCAGTTCCTGCTCATCAGGAGTTGCGAAGCGTCCCTCTTTCTCAATCTCCTTGACCAACTCGATCACTGCAAGGTTTGTGTCAGCCTTACGCTTTGCTGATCCCAGAAATAGATTGACGTCCGAGGGGAAGTAAAATGTGGTTGGTGTGTCAACCACTGTTACTTCCATTGTTGTAGTTGGTTCGATAGCGTTCATAGTTTCGATAGACCTCCGGGTAGGAAATCAAAAACCGCCCTCAAGCGAGAGCGGCTTCTGTTTTCCTGGTGAAAGTGGCTGGCGATTGTTGACGTTTTCTCAGGTAACCGTCAAGCGAGTTGTGGATGCGAGCAAGACCCAGCTCGTCCGGTCGCATCTTGAAGCGCTTGTTATACAGGCGCTTGCGGTAGATCTTGATTGTTATCTTTTTGACCTTTGCACTGCCATAGGTGTTTAAGTGCTTTTCCAGTTTCCCCGCAGCTTCTTCGATGTTGGCGGCAAAGTTTCGGTCGCGGAATGATTCGCGCTCGGTCGTTCGCTTACGACCTTTACCGCGCACCGTGTAGACGGTGTAGAACTTTACGAACATGGAGCCGTCTCGAATTTCGATGTGGACTTTTCTTCCGTCTGTCAGCTCCAATACCGTTCGCGCGGCGAGTCCTTTTGGTATTGCCATGGCGCTCCTTTCAGGCTATAGCCGTTTTGACTTCTTCCCAGCGACCGTCGCCGCTTGGGGTGATTGCGTAAGATGGGATTTCGCCGAGATCCACTAACCAAAGGTTGATACCGATCTCGCCAAGAATTTCTTGAATCGGAAGTTCGCGCCCATCCAGCAGCTGCACTGCGGCGCCGCTATCGGGGATGAAGGACGAACCGTAGGCAGTAGGTTTGTTTTGCGGACGCCATTGGCCGGTTGCGTTCAGTAGTGCCCCTTTGGAGTGGTGGATCATGGACAGCTCTTGCAGATAGCGTTGGCGTTCTTCAGGTTTCCCTGCCAGGATAGTCGCATAGATCTGCGAAATCTCGTCCGGAGAAACTTCCTGCACCACATCCTGGAAGTTCTTTCCAAAGGTCTCTCGGTACCATTTCTCAAGGCCGCCAAACATAAACATGGGCATGACCTGTTTTCGGTTCCGCCAGAGTGAATAAAATCCACCGCCCAGTAGTGTAGCCACCACACAGGCAGCGGAGAAGCTCGAAGCTTCGAAGGTGTAGGGCTTTTCAGGGGTGTTAATTTGATAGAGCATGTTCGCTAATAACCATCCTTTCCATGTCGGTGATTTCAATGGCGAATGCTTCGCGGAAGTCATCTCCTCCGTGATAAGCATTCTCGATGTTGGTGAGATTGGGATTGCATATCGGGCAAAAGCGGGAGGCATGTTTTTGGTTTTTGAGCCATCTTTCAAAACCTTGCCCATCCACTTTCCAAGTCCGCACGACCATCCACGGAATGCCGAGTTGATTGATCGCCCGTATTAGCTTTGCGCCGGCCCCTTCCCGGTGAGCGGCAATGCGAAAGTCGAGGCATTTGCTGAAACCGATGTAATGGCCGGCATGATGGAGTTTGAATTTGAAGTGGATGAGATAGACGTACATTTGCATGGCCACCTCCAAACAAAAGAAAGGCTGCTCATCCGGGCAGCCCTTCTTTTGTTGCTGAACGTGCTTTATTGGTTTATTGTTGGATTAGATGTATCCCGCAATATGAGCGAGCACACCAGCGGTCACTAAGATCGCAAGAACAATACTGACGCGCTTGAGCCAATAGAGGATCACTTTTTTGGGGTCATAGAATTTTCTGAGGTCAGCATCACCTGGTGTTGGGGGCATAGTTGTTTCTCCTTGAACTTATTTGATGAATAGATTTTGAGTTAGCGATTACAAACGGAGTAGTGACAGCAAACCTGTTATAGCAAGGAATCCTGACGCCCCTTGAAGATGGACGGGAGTGGAGCGCCGCGTTTTGACAGCTTTTGCCACCAACTGGCGAGGAAACTACTCGCGTCATCGAAGCGGCTCGCGGGCAGCGCGCTGTAAACATGGATTTGAAACTGTTGCTTGAATTCATTGTGTACAGCGGCGTAAGCCGTAGACTTGGAATATTTGGATTTATTGGACAGGTGCAAGGACTCAGCCACAACACTGACCATATCCTGGATCTGTTTTGCTTGCCGCGAATTTATAGTCTCCTCGCCGATAATCTTTGTCTCAACCGCCCCTAAACGGTTATCCAGATCGCCAATGACCAACCCGATGCGGCTCAGTTCCTCGTCCAGGTGACCATTCAGGATGTCCACCTTCCTTCTTAGCTGCTGGGCAGCTTCAAAAATCTCTGCAACCTGCCTATCATTGGGAGACATTGACGCATTGATCTCGTCCAGAATTTCCTTTGGGAACGTTTCAGAGCGGTACAGCAGCCAAAGTGACTGTGCAAGATCTCGTTGAAAGAAAATGAGCCTTCCCCGTAATTCTTCCCGTACTTTTAACACTTGGATCATTCCAAGCCAGAGATGGAGAACGTGGATATCCAAGAACCAAACTTCTTTCTTTCTAGTACTTTCGCGATAAGGCGTGTCTATCATCATTAGTACGCAGCGATCTCCGATGGCTGGATGCTCCTGCAATCTACGTCTTTGACTGCGCGAATCAAGTCCCAGATGCTCACACATGTGGTCCAAACGGATATACCAATGGCCATCATCGGCCATGTGGACTTCAATCGTGGTGCCATAAAACTGAAAGGGAAAGCTATTAGTGATTTCTGCCATGATGTGCTCCTTATTTTAAGTGTTGAAAAGATAGAAGGTCATATGACCTTCTATCTTTTGCCGTATTTTCAAGATAGAAAGACGTACGTCTTTCTATCTTTCAGTCTAATTCTTCAACAGTAGGGGTGGTCAGTCGACCGACCGTGCGATGCACAATTGGTGAGTACCGGGTTGTCTTGTCGCTCGAAAGCACCGCTCTTTAAGCCAATCCGATGGCGGCTTCTGTGGTTTCGACGGGATCTTCTTCGAACAGCGGTTCATCCTCCTCATCGAGCACAGCCTGCTCCATGTCTTCCTGATCGTCATATTCCTCGGCTTCTTCGACTGAGACAAACTCCATTTTCTGCAGATAGTCTGTGAGGATGCGGGGCGAGTTGTAGGCGAAGGTCGTACCGGAGTCGATGCTGACGTAGGCGCAATGGTGCTGTAAGTCCTTCGTTACCAGTAGCTTCATGAGCATCGCGGCCGCGGTAGAGGCCACAGAATGATTGATGCTCAAACCCTGTTCGTCAACCAGGGCAATGTCGGCGCAGGACATTCCGGAATAGTCCACTTCTTCCTTATGAGTTTTTTCTTCCTCCTGCAAAATCCCGGGGAATTGCACACTGGGCAGCGGTGTCCATGTGGTCATTGAGGGGAACCGTAGGGGAGATGGCTCGCGTGGAGCCAAGCCCCTGCCAAGCGAAATCTGTCCTGCGGTTTTGATATTGCCGGTGTCCAACCACCAACCATAGTTTTCTGAGCAAGCCTTAGCAATATCCTGCCGCGCCTTGTTGTTATCAACGCAAGTAATGAAGACCGGCATACTATTATCGCCATACCGAGCGCCGAGATTGTTGCAGTACATAGCATCCCACGAGAAGGGTGCAGTGACGGCGATGATTTCAATACCCCAGGCAAGACCAAAGCGCCGGGCAAGCGTTTCTGCTTTGTTGATCCCAATCTCGGCTTCGCAGAAGTTTTGCCGGAAGATGTTTTTCTCCTCAACCGTATCATGGTCCCAGAAGACCAGCCTGACGCCCAGGTGATGCACCTCCTGTAGAAGTTTCGTGATACGTGCGAGGTGGGGAGCAAGCCAAGACGCGGTACCGCCGCATCCGATCAGATGGATGGTAACGTCTTTGACCACCGGCAGCAGTATCGAGCGCGCGTACAGAGCGTCTTTATTCAACGCGGGTAGTTTCATCGAGGAGCAAGATGTCAAGTTCGGTGACTGCTTCCGGGATGATTTGTTCTTCGCTAAATTTTTCTTCTTCGATGTTTGATTCGTCATAATCTACTTCTCCTTTGCCGTAGTAGGCATCCCGAATTTCTTCGGGCAGTTCGAATATCATGGATGCTGGAATGTTCCAGTAGTTGCCGTACACACCCACGCGCACAACAATTTCAGGTTTGCCGTTCACTTTGCCGATCACCGCAAAGATCCTAAAGCCCTGCTCGTCTTTGTTGTCGGTGCGACTAAAGAACGGGTCCATCAGGGCGTGACTGTGCAAGTCGATCAGCGCCTTCATACCAAGCGGGTCGTTTTTATCGGCAGGGAACACACTGGCAGGGCGGCAGAATTGCAATGGAGCATCCAAGTTCCATACCTGTTGGTCGCGATCGAAGTTGAACCAGAAGAGGATTTCGTTTGGTAGGTTTTCCTTCGATGTCTGCAAGATGTGGTGCATCAAGATTGCAGGCACGCGAGGCATACTTACAAACGGTTCGAGCGTCGGCAGGCCTGCGATGGTCGCTCTCGAGACGGGGATCAACACTTCCAGATCGTCCCGCTTTGCATACAGAAAGACGCCATTCCCCGCCATGATGTAGGCGTACAGGCAATCCGGAATGGGGGGCAGCTTGCCATCCTCCTGCACGATCAGGTGCTGAACAAGTTTGAACATATCAGTCTGCCCCGTATTTCAAGAGACGGTCGATGCAAAGATCCACCGATACCATGTCGGCTTTACCAAGTTCTTTGTATGGGAACGTGGTAGCTCCTTCTTGAGATAACTGGCCAAGCAGGTCCAGAACGTTGTCCGGGAAGCTCTTGCATTTCTTCGTGGCGATGTGCTCGTTGAACGCTGTTCCGAAGAACATTTGCCAAACGCGCTCGATGTTGTTCACGCTCGCTTTGGGGACCTTGTGGCTGCCCCAACAGATGCGCCCGTTGTCATAGACATTCGGGAACGGTGCTTTGAAGACCAGGAGCTTTTTGTTGAACTTCTTGTTAGGGAGCGCCCACAGGTAGTACCGAGTACCCCAGCCCATAAACAGAGTCGCCGGAATAGGCACTCTCAGCTTTTCGCCTTTGTCAGTCACAATATCGATCACCTGTGCGTGCGCTGTGTAAATCACCCATTCGCCGCGCGCATTGCTTCCAACTCGCAAGACGCCCGCGGGCAGCCAGCCCGTATCCTGTTGATGCCCTTCCTTGAAGGCCAGGAAGGCAGCTTCATTCGTGATAAGTTTGCTCTGGATCTTGTCGTCCTGTTGCCAGGTGAACATCAGCTCCCGTGTTTTCAAGAAGCTAATGCTCGCTACGCTTTCGGGACCCAGATAACTTGCTTGTTGCGGTTGTTGGTTTTTAGCCATGCTACCCTTTACCCTTTCTTTCCCTGGAGCGCAGTGACTTTATGTATGCCTCCAGGAATAATGGGAAGACATCTGACCTCGTTTCAAGAATGTCATATGCTTCATCCAATATTTTGCGAATCTTCGGGACTTCCAGCCAAGCTTCGTGGGCCACCACCAAATCGTTTTCACTGATCGTGATGGGCATCCACGTTTCAGGATCGAAGTCATAGAACGCGTTGCCGGTCGATCCGTCGAAGGCTTCTATCAGGGTAGCCAACGACTGGAGCCCATGTTTCCTAAGACCCTTCTTGAGCCGACTAATGTCGATGTAACAATTATTTGGAATTTCGGGTATCTCTGGAAGATTCCACCTATATGTTTCGTTGCAGAAATTCCAGACTTCTTTGATACTTTCGGGTACTACGTTACCCCACAGGATACCCATCATGATGGTGAAGCTTCCGGCCCGACTCAACTCATCGAGTCTTGACAACATCTCATCATACTCATCCCAACTGATTCGATATCCCATCCATTCGATTTGTACGGTGTTGTCTGTGCCGAAGTCCATGCACTCCTCGTCCAGCCAGAACTCGTCCACATGGAACAAGTTATCGTTGATCAACCTGGCGATCAGAGCGGAGTTGTAGCAGCCTTGGTTATCGGTTTGCCTCATTCTTGGCGTTCGGATATCTTTGAAGAACTCTTGCAGGACTTTCGCTACCTGCTTCTTGTAGTTCTTCGGATGTACTTTGGCGACCACCGAGATCACCTGCAGGGCTACATGGACTTCTGTAAGCGCAGCATCGGCGAAACCATAGGAAGGCGGGTTCAGGCGTAACAACGCCAGTCTCGCCTTTTCAAGCAAATCCTGTCGTTGTGTCGCAAGTTCCATGGGACTGTCCTAGAAACCCACAGGCACAACCCTGGCGGCCTGCGGGGAGGTTTCGGTTAGAGCGTTCACAATTGCTTTGAATTGTGTATCCTGCTTTTCACCGGATCTGAAGGCTGTCTCAATCCGTTTTTTCAATTCCAGGATTTGATGTGGCTGGTAGCTGGCGATCTGCTTGCCCATCTGTTCCACATCGAGGAAGGTCTTGATGACAGCGTTCATCCCATCATCTTCGGAAGCGATCAGGCTGGTGATGACAGGAGAAAAGGAGGAGCCGGGTTTACCGGCTCCTTTTGGTGCATGCGTCTTGGTGACGGTGATGGTGACCACACCATCTTTCGGTTCGGAGCGTTCAAGCTTTGCGGTGTCGATGTAGGGGATCACCGAAGCGAGAGAGCGCTTGATGAGATTGTCATCCGTCGCGATGCTGGCGGGCAGGGGGAAGGTCTGACCGGTTTCCTGCACGTTGAGCATGTAGGTCAGGGTCGCAACCAGGATGGACGGGGTTTCTTGGGTGGGAGTGGTTGTTGGTTCGTTCATTGGTTCACCTCACTAGAAAAGTGTCAAATTGTCTGAATGGTCATTGCGTTTCTTGGCAGCCGGCGCAGTTGCTTTTGCAGCTGGCTTTGTGGCGGTAGGTTTGGCAACCGTCTTAGCGGTTGTCGCGGTCTTTGCCTTGGCGAGCTTTTCAATGTTCTTCAGCGCGCGCTCGGGCATCAGTGCCTTAAGTTCATCGAGCATGGCAACGATCGGGGCAGGGAAGGGGAGATTGGATTCAACACCTTCTTGAACAATGGGTGTGTCTGTAGACACGCGCACCGATGCGATGATCGGGCGCTCAACTGCGTCTTCAGGTTTCGGCAGAAGAATCACCGTAGCGTTTACCGGGCTTGTCGGGAAGATGCTCTGCAGAGTCGCCATCACCTGGCTAATCTTCTCTGGAAGCGGAACTTCCTCGGCGGGAAATTCCTTTACGATGGGATCATCCTTGTGGTTGTGGACGCTGACGCTCACTTTCTTATCGGGCAGGAGTGAGTACCCAACCGTGATCGTGCATTGGTTCCATTCGTAGGGATCCAGAATGAGCGGGTTCGGGGGAGGTTCTTCACGCTTGTAGGGGACGGGCCTTGTGACAGCCTTTCCCGGAAGCGCTTTGGCTACTTGAGCCTTGGGTGCTGTGTCAATTTCCTCGATACCCTGAGGAGCGGGAGTTTCGCTTTCGGTTGCTGTAGGAGCTTCCGTCTCTGCTGGGTCTTGGGTTGTTGCCTCGGTTTCCACCGTTTCAGGGGCGGCTGTCAATTCGGCAGCTTCCACCGGTTGGGTTTCATCCTGGTTGGCGAAATCAAGTAGATTGTCCATAATGGATGTTTCTCCTTTTCTATATGGGAATCGGAAGCGCCTCCAACACTGGAGGCGCTTTAAGCTCGGTTATTCAATTCTGTGTCTACAGACACGGATAGGGCAGTATCTCTTCGTTTGTGATCACCACGTCATCATCGTTGAGGCATCCAATCTTCTCGGCGATGCTTTCGTTTACGACGATGCGAATCGTCCAGAGTTCTACCACTTCCTGGGCGATGCTTCGGAAGAACCGCAACCACTCTTTCATGAGCGGATAGGGATTCAATTCTGGGTCATTCTCTCGGAAGATGTTGATTACGAAATCCCTATCCTGGAGGTTGAGGAAGTGCGCTGCCATCACGAGCGCGTTACCGTGCTTATCCAGGCGAAGCTCAAGGGTGTAGTTCTTCCAATATGCCAGGCTCGCAATCTCTCGGACCACGTGCATAGAGAGACCGATGTAAAAACCTGGCAAAGCCCGGGTGCGCTGAACGAACCGGATGTACTCTTGCAGGCAGAATAGCTTTTCGCCGGAGTCCATGCCCATATCTTCCAGGCTAAAGGTGGCTTTGGAAAAGACCTGCTCGTTTGTCGCGCGGGCGTTTGTCAGAATCGGGTATAGGTCTCGGTCGAGATCAATCAGCCCGTGAAAGGATGTAACCCTGACGTCGATAGCATTACCATGCACGAATGTCGTCATGCTGACAGGTTCGGTCATCCCTTCCACAGTCTTGATCATTTCTTCCGCATAAGGGTTTCGATATCGCTCGACGAGCGAAGCCAATGTTTCATCCGGGCAGGTACCGGTGTCGAGCCAACGCAGGGTAACCAGTCGGTTCGGCAGTTGGGAAGTTTGGTTATTTTGATCAGTCACTTTTATTCTCCTTCCGTGTCTACAGACACGCTTGGGTGCTTTGGGGCTATTTTCAGGGGGTCGTGTCTACAGACACGCTCTATTCTTCGTTCACCAATTCGACCAGGATATCGGATTTAGGTCTGCGCGGTTCCTCGAGCTTGCGGTAGGTGGGTCTGTCTACGATCAGATGGATTTGCCAGATCTCGGCATGATCGCGGACCAGCTGGCAGAAGCAGTCAAACCACTTTTGCACGCCGCGGTGCAACTCCTGGCGATCATAGAAGACACCCAGCACGCAATCGAACTGCGGCTGTTTCGGGAAGTGCGCCATCACCACGATACTGCTGCCAAACCGACCGATGCGAAATTCCAGCGGGTAATCCTTCCAGTACGCCAGATATGCAATCTGCTCGGCAACGGTGTGGGTGCATCCGATATACAGGCCGTGGGTGCATGTCTGCTGGGAAGTGTGGATGAAGCTGACCAGATCACCGAGTCTCTCGCCGGCGTCGCGGTCCTGATTCGCCAGGCTGAATGAACCGTGGATGTGGACGCGGTCCTTATCGGTGGAGGACACAATCACCGGCATGAAATCCTTGATGTCGATGAGCATGGAAGGATCGTGGCGCAGGTTCGGGGTGATCATGCTGGGGACATTCACGGCGAGCGGTGGTTGGGAGTTAATTTGAAGAATCATAGTTATTGTTTCCTCTCCGTGTCTACAGACACGCTTTTAGTGGATTTTATTGAACCGGCTGGGCATCTGTTCGCTTTTCAGTTTCCAGACACCGTAATCAACCTGCTCGAAGCAGGCGTAGGACTGCAGGATGCGGCGCACTTGCGCGCGCCAGTCAATCCCCTCGCGCTCGGCGAACTGCACCCTGGCGTAATTCTGCATGGCGTCGTACAGGGTAGACAGGGGAGTTGGTTTGCCATCCATCTGGCTAAAGGCAGCCAGGACCAGAGCGGGCCAGGCCGCTTTATCGAATGTGCGCAGGTCGAATTCGAACGCTACCGTTTTCGTGCCGGTGATTCGCCAGTAGGATGCAATCGACCGCGGCTTACGGGAGATGACCAGGATTTCATGCTGAATGGCGACAAAATTTGCGTTGGCGTACTGCTTCTGCTCGGACCGGGTATTGTGTTGAACCTTGATCACAGTGGCTACCGTTTCACCAAAGCGGGTCAGGTCCATCGGCAGCGGGTAGAGGATGCCTTTCTTTCGGACATCAGCAGTCAATGTGGCGATCAAACCACCCTGGGGAAGCGCCTCATACATACGGTACAAGTTTTCATTTGCCCAATCGAGGAACTTGCTGTAGTCAGGGATATGTGAACCATCGCGGGGATCTGCTTGCCCCCACATATTTCCGCTGTACGGAATTATGTCCCAGTAAGGCGGGTGATATATCCACATGTCAAAGCCAAGTGGCAATTCACCTTTCTGGATATCGAAACCGCAGTGCAGATCGGTTGCCCAGCATTTGACATTCAACCTGCGGCATACGTCTGGAGTGGTGCCAGATCCCATCATGGGGTCAGCGATTGCTTTCGGATGGAACTGGTCAATCAGATCTTCGATCAATTGTGGAGCGAAGTTTCCGCGCCACTTGCTATTTCCACCCTGACCACGATCAGGGTAACAGACAATGGATTGCATGAGCTATGTGCCTCCTTCCGTTTTATTGTTTTCGTTGAAATTGAATCAGCCATCTAGAACAGTCTCAACTGTCCAAGTTCTTGAACAGGAGTAGGGATTTCGACAACCACCAGAACGGGGTTTGCTGTCAGTTCTTCACTTTCGGTAGTGTTGGCGATGGGCACGGCACCATATCTATCCTGCAGTACCTTGAGCGTCGCGCGCTCTTTCTGCTCTGTCTCTGCTTGCAGATATCCGGCAACCTGATCGTGAATGTTGTTGTCACGGATCCACTTGACCAGCTTGATTTCAACATCCGACCAAGTGAATTGAGGCTGACCAATGCCAGCCAGCCAGGTCGTTGTTACGGTTTCCTGCCAATGAAGGCATTTGTATGTGTTCTCGAACCAGGTGAAGTAGAAGCGGTTAAGATCATATTCAGCACAGTGACCGAACATATGCTGCAACTGCTTGTAAATCTCCTTTTTGAAGGAGTTGCGCTGAAAGCCACCGAGGATGAACTTTGTGAACTTGTTTGCCCACTTCGCTTTATCTTCAGCAGTGGCAAAGTTCGTGGCGGTGAAATCTTTCGCTGTGAACTCGGCGTGTTTGCCGTTCAATTTGATTGGTTTTCCTTCAGTGTCTTGCATAGGTTATTTCCTTTCTGCAATGAAAAAGCCCCTGATGATCAGGGGTCTTGGATAACGATTGTTTATTTCGATTACTGTGGGTTCTACGCTTTAGGGCGATCTCATGATACGCGGAGCTATTTCGAGATGTCCGGGGATGTATACAATCCAATCGCGTGAGCGTTGTTGGGTGACGTATCTGAACATATCTACTTACTCCGTTTTATCAGACAGGTATTCGATGTCCATGTCCAAGCCGTAGAGTACTGAGTAGAACGCCTGGGCGTATCCCGCAGGAGAGAGCGGAGCATCTTTCGCTTTTGCTCCGCACTTTTCACAAACCTCATGATTCGAGGGATGTACATAGCGGAGAGTCATTCCATACTTTTTGATCTCGCATGTACATTCCCAATAGTATAGAGCCAGGCTAGTTTCATTCTCCACTATGACAAGCAACGGCGGGATTTCTCCAAGACCTTTGCATAGTGGACAGGTTATTGTTACCCCACGTCCTTTCTCTTTGATTTTGCCTGTCTTTTTACATCTAGGACATTCCGGTTTTTCCATCTTAGTATCTTTCGTATAGTCGATAAGGGACGACTTATTCTATTCAACCGCTCATCTCTTCTGAGAGGTAGGAGGAGGGCGAGTCGTTGCATGTAGCATAGTGCGGCACGATCCAACATGACAGCATTCCGATGATGGCAACCATGGTGATCAAACCAACTGTAGCAACGACGAATGCTATCACGGTGATAGCACCAATCAAGCAGCCAATTGGAAAGACATGGACGACCCTTTATCGGAGAGTCGCCCATGGGCATTGTTCGATGCCTTATTGCTTACGCAGCAACTTCGGCAGGTTGATCAACGTTCACAGCGACCGGCGCAGCTTCTACAGCTTCCGCTTCTTCAGCCTTCTTCTCAGTGGGCGGGTTCTTCGGCATGAACAGGATGCGGAGATCGCCTTCCTTTGCACACAGGGGTTTCTTGGTGTCGAGGAAAAGCATTTCGGGGCTGTCTTCGAAGAGTCCCATGCCTTCGCCCAGGAACTGGGGATCGAGGAAGATGGCGATCTCACCATCAACCTTGCTGATGGTGTTGTTGTAGCTGGCGGTCTGCGACTTCGCGCGCAGGCAGAGGTTTCCGCTGTCCGTGTGGAGCGCAACGGTATCGGCGCCTAGGGTCTTGGCTTGGCGGGCAGCCTTGCTCATTGTGCCAGCATCGAGCGTGAACTTGACGCCACTGGCTGCAAACATCGCATCCATGATCTTGGACAAAGCTGGATACTTGCTGGCATCATTGACCGGCGATGTGATCTTGACCACATTGCCGCTATCATCAGCCTCGAAGGTGACGCGCTTTTCGGAAGCTTTGACCGTGACGGTCGCGCGGGCGGAGACGGCGCGCATCCAATTGACCAAGGTGAGCGGGAGCAGGATGTTTGCGGTTTCGCCGCCAACTGCCTTCACGCACGTCGCGGCGCGGAAGCTGTCCGTTGCCCAGGAGGAGGTTTCACCGGAGGTGATGTTCATCAGAACTGCGGCGTAGGCGAGGGTGATATCCGAGGCGGCGCAGCTGCCAACACGGAGCAGGTCGAGCAGGTCCTGACCGTTGATCGTCAGAACCTTCTTTGAGTCCTTGTCCTCGAACTCAGCAAGGGTCTTGTTGATGCCTTTGAGCGTGACATCCACCGAACCACTCTGCACCTGCAGACCGTTCTTGCCGGAGGGGGAGAGAGTAACGGCGCCGCTCATCGAGCTGACCAAGCTGGCGAATGCCTGAGCGTCGATCGTGGCATCGAAAGCATTGCCCTTATCTTCCGCGGGGATGATGGCGAGAATGCCCATCAAACCATTGAAGCAGCGGACGGAGAGCTTGCCGTTTTCGGCCTGGACGTGGACCATCTGATAGGGGTCTTTGCCACTTGCGCGAGCGACGGTGCTGAGAGCCTTAGCAAGAGATGCGGACGGGACGGTTGAGAAATTTGATTTAGCCATGATGGGCCTCCTATAGTGTTGAAAGATTTTGGGTTTGGATTGGAGAATCAAAAACCGCCGTGAGGTTGCTCACGACGGTCTCGACGATAGTTTCAGCCGTAAGGTAGCGAGTGTATTCACCAGACTGGTCGGCTATTTGAACGACTCCCTGCTCGCGGAGATGATCAAGGTAGATCGCAATCTCTCCATGAGGCAGAGTTTGGTGATTGACTTCGTTATCCCGGATGCAGTCAAAGGGCTGACCATTGGGCTGCGAGAATACCGAGTCAATCACAATCAAACGATAAATAAGCTCCATTGCGCATCGTTAGGATTTCTTGAATTTGGTGAACGGGTTGGTCTCGACCACCGGTTTCGGACTGGAAGGCAACGGAAGCTTGGATGGAACAACAGGCACTACCGGGCGGGAGTTATGATTGGATGTTGGCAATGCAGGGCGAGAATTACTGGAAGCGATAGGCACAGCTGGACGAGTCGAGAGCGATCCCACCGGGATAGCGGTTGCCTTCAGGGGGGTATCGGCTTCTGCCGGCGCAGGCTTGACCACACGATTAGCTTTCTTTTCGGTGATCGAGAGTGAGTTGATCGTCACATCCAGGTAGGACGCACGAACCTCTCGACCTTTGGTGTACAGGCTGACCCTGCCATCTTTCGAGCCAGCCAGACGACCGATCAACAGAACCTTGTCGCCTTCCTTCACATTTTCGGCAGTCCACACAGCGAAGGATCCTGCTTCTTCCGCGGTCGGTTGTTTATCACTTGTGACTTTCTTGCCCCAAATGGTTGCATCGAACCAAAGTTTTTCTTCCGGACCCCTGGACCAGCATGCCGTGAATTTCGCAAGGAACGTGTTGTTCTTGGTGTAGTCTGCTTTTGCATCTGCACCGACAAATGCTTCGAAGAAGACTATTTGCTGTAAGGGATGTAGATCGAGCGAGCGAGCATTTGTGTTCCCGGTGACGGCGAATCCCTGGACGGTCAACTGCAGATTGGCAGCGGTGGTGACTTTCTGCGGATCGACAAATGTCAGCATGCCGTCTGCTGTACCGCACAGACGACCAGTGAGCAGAAGGATGTCACCCTTCTTGATTTCCGCAGCGCGCAGAGCGAACAGGCCCATTTCTTCAGCGGTGGGATTATCATTTGCAACTTCGTTGCCCCACACAAAGGCGCTGATCACAATATTGTGTTCGGGATCTTTGGTCCAACAGACGGGGATTTCCGTGTAGAAGTGAGGACGACCAAGCGCCCGTCCCTGCTCATCCGTTCGCACATGGTATTGCGGAGTCGCATCTTCCTGTGCGATACCTTCAATGGTGATTTGTTGTTGCAACATCTATGCACCTCCTTGGGAATTTGTAGCCCACTGGATGAGCATCTCTCTTGTGGGTGGAACATAACCATGAACTTGCATGAACGCCTGAAAGCCCTCGGCTTCCCCGTCGAAGGCATTGGGGAGTTCGCCATTGCCGTACATCAGCTCGCCGGTGGCGGCCTGCACAGTGGTTGATGCAATTACTGGCGTTTGTGGTACAGCGTTATCAGTGCTGATTACCATCGGCACGCCGGCGGGAGCGTCAGTTGGGAAGCGGACCACCATGATGACTTGCATGGTGACACTGAACATTCCCGTTCCCACCTGGGCGACCGACAGGTTCAAAACGCTGGGTGGGGCGACAATCTCGGGTCTGATGATTGGTGTATTGTTGTTGGTTTGGGTCATAACGACCTCCTTCAAATTGGGTTTGATGAAATTGATTGAATAGGGGATTGGTTTAGAGTGCATCGTCCCGAGGAGCGAGAGCGCGGGAGATCAGCTTGTCTTCTTGCTTCCAACGGTAGGCGACAATAACCACGTAGCCATGCCACAGGAGGTACAGGAAGAACAGGACCATAGCGATGGTGAGAATAGTTTCGAGGATCATTGTTATCTCCAGAGTTTTGATTTATGAAATTTTGGATTTGAGTTTCAACTGACAGGTTACTCAGCTGCTTTGTTTTCCCCTTCTTGAATGCGATAGACTTACTTTTTTTGTTTATGATGTTGCGGATACTTCCGCGTCCGGATTTGCTTTACATGCCTCAAGGTACGTTCGTACCTGCCCAACAAATTGCTCGAAGTATTCCTGGGGGAATGTCTCGAATTGCGCCGGGGCAAGTTCCAGAAGTCGGAGACCGATTTGCAAGGGCTGGATGAGTTGTGCAGCCTTATTGATGCCCAGCTCGAAAGGTCGCCAAATTATTGAACGATCCCGGCTTTTGCAGCGATGGGTTTGTAGCAATGCGGAATGTTCAACTCGAAAACGTTGACTGTTCTTACAGCCGTTAGATTGATATCAAGTGACATTGCAGACTCCTATTTGTCACGAGTGGTCACATACACAATGTACGATTTGAAGTGGGGCCGTACGTCGATTTCATCGGCCGCATCCAACACTGCGCCGATTGCTTCGCGTATGTCTGTGACCATTTCCATGGTCTTCGCGAAGATTGCTAACGCGCCGATCTTGTCAAGGCAGCCACATGTCTTACTGGTCGGTTGGGCCATAACCCTGTGGTCCAAACTCAGATTCGCGAGCAAAGCGAGCAAAAGTTGAAACTTGTTCATAGTAACCTCATGGATTTATTTTTAGATTTGGTTTGGGAATGCAAAAACGCCCTGCTTGTGATAAGCAGGGCGTTCATTCGGTAGATTGTCGATTGTCTATTTTGGAACCCCCGTTATATGCAAGGTGGCCACCACCCAGACAGGAAAGCTTCGTCCGGATCCATTTCATCAGGCGGGTAAATCAGTGTGTACTTAAACCCTTTTTCATTCATGACCTTGGTGAGGGTTGTGGTCCAATCATCTCCTCCTTTATCCATATCTTGGATGAGGAAATAATCGTAGTCATGTTGGCCAAACCATTCCACGATTTCAGCAGATGGTGACGCCCCATTTGTGTAAACGCAGGCAATATCAGGATACAGCCCACGTTGGTCGAGAAACTGAGCGCCCACAAGCATGTCAAAGAGTCCTTCGACTACCATGACTGCCTGTGTTCGTTCTGTGATTCGCCAGGCGCCGAGCGGCGCAAGGCGATCACCCCATGTTCGATGCGGTTTCTTCAGCTCGAACCCGCGCCCGTGTCTCATGTATTCAGGCGGGAGATATCTAACGTTCAAGACGGCCGGATCTGTAACCGGGTCGGCATATACAACACTCTCAGACCAAAGCCACTCACGCTTATAGACCAAGCTGAGTTTATAGGCAGCGCCCGAAGTGACGTACGAGACAGCAGGATTGCCAATCCCATACCCCAATCCGTACATCATTGCGGTGTATGGGGTAACGCCTCTGTGCTTCAGATACGACATCGCCGACGAACTGAGGATTCTACTTTGAGCATCTGCCAGCGCTTCCGAAAGGTCAGCGACTGTGATGCCTCCGTTTATCTCTCGTTTCGGTCTCTTTACGATGAACTCAGCTTGTTTTGGCTGATAATCCGCGCCAAGCTTTTTCGCCAGGCTATAAAGGGACCCACCTTTGAAGCCGCACCGAAAGCAGTTATACCGACCGGTATTCAGATCAATAGCAAAGTTCGGCACACCGGTCGTGCCGCCTCTTTGCTCGTCTGGGTGGGCTGGACACCAGAACTCAGCCCACCCTTTTTTGTTGATGCGAATCTCATTAGTCTTGAGAATCTTCCTGGCTTCTTCCAGGATTTGATCTCTCGTTTGCTCCATAGGCAAACCTTTCTTTTACAAGCCGATGATGTGCACCAGCTGTGTAACAAACTCAACGGCGGTGTGCAGAAGGCGAGCGGGCTCGCTACCTGCAAGGACCACCAGTACGATGATCAAAGCTTCTGTTCTCATGGTTCACCTTTTTTATTTGGTTTGAAATTAAGACAATCCTCCCTTGGGTGACATGATCACACATCCACGCAGCCCGGGTCAGGTGGTTCACACCCTTCCCAGTTTCTCTGCAGGCAAGGTATGAACCTTGCCTGCAGAGAAGTGTAGTAGTGAAAGTAGGGGGGTGGTCCCTAGACCGTGATAACAGAGCGGTTTGACAAATTCTTGGAGTGGGCTAAAATACCTTTGTTGTTGGTGTTCATAGCGACACTAGGGAACCGGTGAGTAGCGAGCTCTCCGGTTTCCGCTTTAATGGGGGTCTCGATATCTTTCATCTTCGGCAATGTCCTTTCGGCCAGAGAAGATCGGCGAACAGAGTGGCGATAGCGGCGGAATGCCATAGGGAGAATTAGGGTGTTCATGTTTTCCTCATAGTGAATTGATTTGGGATTTGAGATGTTCTTGCTGTTGGATTAGTCATCCAAGGTTTCGTCTGCGGACGAGATGTGGTACGCTCGGCGGTCATCAAGCATCTCGTTATCGTCGAAGCGTCCCATCTTGCGCAGGGTCTTGATGGCTCGTTCCTGGCGGCCGGTGGAGCGCCGTTCGTGGCGATAGGCGCTGTCCAGAATGACGCGCTTGGGGGTGGAAGCGATAGCAGTAGTTTGATTGGTTGTGGTACTCATCGTTCAATTTCTCCTATATGGATTGATTTATTGTTTTTGAGGGGATAGATCGTGTAATGGCTTAGCGTTTCGTGCGGCGGGGATAATTGACGCACACGAACCAGGTGATAATAAGGATGCCGGCGATCACAACGCCTGCGGCAAGCCCCATACCGATAGCCAGGGAAATATCTGCAATGTTCATAGTAGTTTTCCTTTGTTCAATTTGATGGGAATACAAAAAACCCGGCAAACCATTTCGCCGGGCGTTAATTCGGGCCTTTCACCGTTCTCCGAAACCTACTCAAATCTGTCCACGACAGATTGATGTTCGGTTCCTGCTTCCTTGAGCGTTGCCTGAAACCAGGTCTTACATGCTCTCCACAGGCGTATCTTCCGGCGGAACTCGCCGTAGTATTCTTCAACAGTACAACAACTGCTCCAGGTTGATGGCAGCATTCAAATCTCGGTCCATCACCTGTCCGCAGGCTTCGCAGGAATACACCCGCTCGGCCAGGCTGACATCCCTCTCGCTTCCACATTGGGAGCAACGCTTGGTCGACGGGAAGAACCGGTCTGCCAGCAAGATCGCACAGCCATACCACTGGCCCTTGTACTGTAACTGCCGCCGGAATTCGTACATGCCCACATCTGCGATGGCCCGCGCAAGATGGTGGTTTTTCATCATCCCGCTCACATTCAAGTTCTCCAACATAATTGCCGACTTGGTTTTCGCCAGGGAGGTGGTCGCTTGATGCAAAGCGTCCCTGCGGATGTTGGTCATGCGAAAGTGCGCTTTTGCCAGTTGCTTCACAGACTTTTGGTAGTTTGCGCTTCCCGCCTGGCGGCGTGACACGACTCGCTGCAAGCGTTTCAGCTTGGTCAGGGTGCTTTTCAGCGCGTGAGGATTGTCAAAATAAGTCCCATCACTGACCTGGGCCATCCGCTTGATGCCTAGATCCACCCCGGCCACAGGTTGGTCCTCCATGACCGGATCAGGAACCTCCACCTTGACCTGGAGCGAGACAAACCAACGTCCTGCCTTTTCGCTCACGGTTGCGCTCAGGATGTGTGCGCCGCTGGTTGGAAGGTACCCGCGCTCTTTCAGGCGCACCAACCCCAAGCGGGGTAGTTGGATGGTCTTCTCAAAAACGTGGATTATGCCGGTCAGGCGGAAGCTGCCTAGCCCATTCTTTTTGGATTTGAAGCGCGGGAAGCCCACCTTGACATTTTTACCTGCCCTTTTCTCCTTGACCCGCCGGAAGAAGTGCGCGAAAGCGTTATCCAAGTTTCGCAGAGCTTCCTGTGGGGCGCACTTCGAGACTTCATACATCCAGGAAAGTTCTGTCCTTTTCAACTTATTCAGTTCACGATGCAGGTCGAAGGCAGTGGGTGTTTTCTGTCCATTGGCGAAGGCTTCTTTTTTGCGCGCTAATCCCCAGTTGTAGGCAAAGCGGGCGGCCCCGGCGTGACGAATGCAGGCAGTCTTCTGTACATTGTTCAGATCAAGTTCGGTTTTGAAGGCACGCATGATTTTCATTGGCTCTCCGCTTGCGGAAGCTTTATCTCATTTTGATTCAGCGCATCAACAGAGTCGTCTTTGGTGATCCTGCAATGCGACTCGTGGGCCACTATCGGTCCGTCAGCCTTTGCTTTGATCATGTACATCTCGCCCCATCCATCGAACACGCGTAACGCTTCCCTCATGTCGTGCAACTCGGCCATAAAGCCATCAGCCGAGGTACCTAAAAGACGATCGGCGAAGAACTTCATCGCCGCCTCCTCGATGGTTCCCCGCATGGAAACCAGTTTGTCGTCACTTGCCCTCATCGTGATGATTTGAATTTTGTTCATGCTTTCTCCTGGTGAAACAAAAAGAGCCCGGGAAAATTTCCCGGGCTCTTTTTCTCGGTGACATTTCGCAAGGCTGTCACTGCACCTTTATTGTATTGGGATCCTGTTCTCGGAAATAGCAACCGTCGTGTTCGTCCCAGAGTTCTTGATAATAAGCCATGCTCCGCACCTGGTAGCCGTCGCAGGCTTCCGGGATGTCGTATCCTGACTGGGCAACGATCTCGAGCCACTGCTTATACCCATCGAGCAGGTTCGGATGACGTGAGCACGTTGTTGCGTAATCCGGTATGAGCAGCAGGGTCTGTATTCCAAGGAACCGTTTGGCATCCTGTTCCCATTGGGCGATGTAGAGAATGTCTGCTCTTTTGGCGATACACTTCTCGCCATCGACATCGTGAAAGAACACATTACCGTCAACCTCTTCCACGATGTCCCGGATCGGGCTGGACATTTGGTCTTTCCAGACAATGAATTTAATTTCACTCTTTCTCGATTTCCCTGCCGGCTTTGCTGCGTCAGCGAAATCAACTAGTGTTTTGTTGTGCTAGAAGCACTAAGCAAACGAGCTGGGGAGAAGACCTCCTCGGCGAGTGGCTGTCTTTCCGGTCCGGATAGTGTGACGATGAACGCTTTCACACCGGGGTCGCTGTTCTCGTTCCAGGCAGCCGCGGCACGTGCGAGGATCGGAGCGCTGTTATCCGGAAGCGGGCTATCTACGTAATCCTCTTTCTGGGTGTCGGCGTAGGTGAATCTTTTCTTGAACCGGTCATCCATGTCACACTTGCCTTACGGTCCACATAACAAGCGGAAGTCCGAACTCGGCGGCATAGCCTTCCATGTACCACTCGTTCTTTGGCTCATCGATCAGCGTTATCACCCCCAAAGCTTTCGGCAGCTTGTCGAACTCCTCGCGCAAGCAGCAGAGTAGGACCGGCAGATTCTTGATTGCGAACATAGCGTATCGCTTTTCATCCGGGATATTTGCGGTCGCTGTGTTGTCGGCGTTGTTGTTGATGTCCATTGTTACCTCACTCATTGTCCTGTTGGACCTTCTCGACCGGTTTCGGCGAGGTGATGAGAATGACGGCCGCCAGAATTGTGACAATGGCGAAGAGACGCATCCCGCTGAGAGCGAAGATCGTCAAACCACCGGCTAAGGCGCCGGCCAGAAATGGTCTTGCGTATTTGTCCATAGATCTCCTGTTTGTTGATATGGGAATCAAAAAGCGGCGCAGCCAGGTACGAAACCCGGATGCGCCGCATATTTACAGTCTCGCCGTTCTATTCCATCTAGTGAACGCAGTCAGGGGTGGAACACTCGGCGTGAATGTGACCTTGGTGGTTTGGTTTTGGAACGCAAATACGGCACAGCCAGGCATAAGCCCGGTTGCGCCGTATTACGTTTGAACACTTGGTCAAGAATGTTTCCACGGATACCACACGTAGGCGTGGGGGGTTCGCGTGGGGGATCGTCAACTTGGTGAGGATCAGTAAATGATTTCAGCCGAAGTAGACAAACCTTTTATTCTTTGCTGATATTGTTGTTTTTGGATTGTTTATTGATGGGTGATAGAGAAGATTGTTTGAAACCGTTTGT
>Ga0210377_10000194_pt1 | contig 58641 bp, 73 predicted proteins | sample PLM4_65_b1redo_FD_155480 | JGI IMG/M metagenome (GOLD analysis project Ga0210377, IMG submission 155480) | Groundwater sediment microbial communities from an aquifer in East River, Colorado, USA - PLM4_65_b1 redo | ecosystem: Environmental > Terrestrial > Soil > Riparian zone | place: USA: East...
AATCTCTCTGGTGTCATCTTCTCAGCCATTGTTCGTTCCCTTTGCACGATGTATTTTATGAATACGGTGCATACGAGAGACCACTTATCGTGCGGTGAGAATCAGTCATTTCGTCACTCGTTCAATCTGCTGCTTTTCTACTATTCGCCGCAGATACTCGATCTCCGCCTGGTGTATGAATCCCGGCTCTTTCTCGTGCTGTTCGAGGATCATCAGCGTAAATTCGTCCCCGGTCATGCGCTTGCCGTAAGCATCGGTGCCGTTCATCGACGCACCGTTACAGGCTTTGCATTGCGGGATAATGTTCTCGATAGTATCAATTCGACCTTCACGCCCCCGCGGTAGGATATGACCAGGCGTCACCGAATCCGGACGCCGCAGGATCTTCGACAGACATTTGTTGCCAGAATAACATCGCTTCCCGTGGATCCGATAAACTTCCTTCAACAGTGTTTCGTACGCCGCATCTTCGGCCTTGACCTTCGCGATCTTCTGCTCGGTGTAGTTCGGCTTCGGCTGGGGATTGAATTGCTTCATGCCAGTCCCTCCGGGAATAGCAACTCCGATGCTTTGATGTGACCCGGTCCATCGTTGACCACCGCGCCACTCGCTCGAAGCCTGCTCAGGTAATTGTTGAATGCACCGCCTGTTGGCGCGTATCCGGCTTTCTCCCCGAGCTGCTCTTTCGATAGAGAATGTGGTGACATCTTGATGATCACCACGAGCATCTTCCGCACAGGCGTCGGGAAAAGCTGTAACCAGGCATCGTGCAGATCATCGAGCGTTACTGGCTGATCGGGATAGCTGGCAATTCGGCGGCCAGTATCGGTAAGCGCCATATATCCATCACGCAGGACGATCATCCCGGCAGCATTCAGACGTGCCTTGTAGTTATTCCAGGCTCCGCCGCCATGGCTATACCCAGCCAGCGCCGAAACCACTGGGATCCGGGGCGTAGTCTGCCCAACTGCCTCCAGCCTGGCCAGTGCGTCAAGTATCTTCTTGTGGGGGCCGGTGATCCCCTCTGGAAGGTCGGTAGGCATAATTGCCGCATTCCGGCTCGGTCGCGGCTGTGTGAGCGCCTGTGGCGGCTTGTTTGCCGGAATTACGCGTTGGACCGGCTCCGGTACCGACGTCTTGAGGTTATTTAATTCGAACGATTCCCCTATGATGTCCCGAGAAAGTGACTGCAACGATTCGGTAACTGCCCCGAGCTTTGGTAAAACTGCATTTTTTAGCGTCTCGAATCGGCTGACCATCTTATCGCGCGCTCTCTCCGCGGCCGCGGAGATCGCTTTCCAGTGATTCCGTTCGGCCTCAATCTTGGCGAGTCGCTCCTGGCTGTCAGCCGAGAGCCCTTTGGCCTTGCCAGCCGACGAGAGATCCCGTTCAAGTTCGGCGATTCGCTGTTTGAGTCTCTTCGGATCGTTCGCCTCGGCGCGCTTGACCGTTTCGGCCATCGATCTCCGGAGAGCCTCCATGTCGATATCAGCGGCTCGCTTTGGCTCAATGCGTTTTTCCCCAGGCTTTGGAGTAGCTCCGCTGTCGAACGTTTCGATAGGGAGCACATGGACGCGCTTAAATATCCCATCTTCGTCTGGCCAACCTGGCGCCCAGAACCATGCGTCGCCGATAGGCAGCGACGGTAATGATCCCATCAAAGTATGCTGCTGATCAAGAGTACCGTGGACATCAATCCACGCCTTCATGGCATCGAGATCCTGCGGCGCGATTGTCCTGAGTGCGACCAGCACACCGACCTGGGTGAGTACGTTCTTGTTGAGCACGGCGCTGCGCTGAGTTACCAGTGTACAACCAATACCCCGCTGGCCACCGCGCCGAACGATATCTTCAGCTGCGCCGAGCATTCGCTCTTCGCCTTTCTGTGGCTTTTGAGGGGCAATAGCGTCGGCCTCGTCAATGATCAGCATGACTGGTGTTCGGTTGACTTCCTTCGCTTTGAGCCGATAAAGGTTCTCCAGAAAGGCCGTCATGAAGGTCGCTACCTCATGCTTGCGGAACACCGACAGATCCAAAAGAATGCTCACGCGCTCTTCGACCGCCAGTTTGGCGACGATCTCCCCCGAACTTGCCTCAAGAGGAATATCGCCATGCTCGCCGCCCAGGATGATCACCGGGAGCCCCGGTCCTTTGCCGTCTGACGAAGATCGAATCCCATGCCAGTCACCCTTGGGGTCAGTTATGATGATCTGCTGTCCCGCCTTGAATAACTGTTCAGCAATGCGGCGCGCACAATAGCTCTTGCCGGCACGACGTTTTGCCAGCACGCCGATCGTCTGAGTGACTGTTTCCAATGGCAAGGTCAGCCCGGATGCAATCTTGAGAGAGTTCGAACTAACCGACATAGATCTCCCAATCTTCGGCTAACAGCGCAGCATATGGAGTTCCGAAGTATTTTGCCTTGCTGCCCTTCGCCTGTCTGCTCACCAGGTGACCCTCGGTGATCTTGATATGGTCTCCCTCATTCCAATGGGGCCGACGAATCTTTGCACCTTCTCGCATAGCCTTCAAAGCATCTTCAAATCTCATTTCGATCCTCTCAATCTTTTCCGAGGGCGGTGTGGCCGCCCCCGTTTCCCGCGGTTCCTGCCAAGGACACACCCCGGCTTCGATCGAGGTGCCACCGCAGTATTTATAAACCTTCTGCTGCCTGTTTCATCTCTCCATCGACAAAATCAAAGAGCGTCGGCACGTCTACCTGTGACGCCGCCGCCTTGACATACGCCAATCCATCGCGATAATAATCTGCGTTGAGTTCTATTCCGATCCCCTGACGTCCGAGCTTGATAGCACAATAAGGGACCGTCATTAGTCCGCCGAACGGATCCAATACAGTCTCACCTGGCATGGAGAACTGAACAATGCACCGGTCGACGATATCAAATTGCAGCGGGCAGAGATGAGACTGGAGCCCCTTCCTCTCCTGCATCATATTGAGCGTTCGCATGCGGGCGACATCAGTCCAGACATCCGGGTGGTTGCTGTGTGGAGGTAACAGGTTGAACGTCACCGGCAGCCGTTGGGCGTCTTGCATTAATTGGCCAAGCTGAACATGCCCCTCGTAATCATAGACATTTGCGTTGCACCAGTCGCGCCACCGTCGATAAATTCCCGCATGCGACAGATTGCGCATTTCCTCTGAGTTCAGCGGCCGGTTGCCCGATGATCGCTGAAACGAATTGGCATCGATCTGCCATCGGCAGAGATTATAATCCTCTTTGGATTTGACCACCGGCACATCGGCGTAACCGTTCGAGCGATCGGTCGGCGGCTTCCGAAATAGCAGCAGATACTCAGGCATCCCACAACCCATCTTGGTGCCGTCTTTGCACTGCTCGGTCCAGCCCAGCCGATAAGTCTGGTTGTTCTCGCGCACGACATCGGTGACGATGGTCTTCATGCCCATATAACCGAAGCCGTGTTTGGTGTAGTGATAGATCGCCTCGGCATGCAGCGGTTGAACGGTCTGGAATCCAAGGCCGGTAATGCCAGACGGCGATATCCTGTCCTTGACGTGGATGCAGCAGACTCGCCCGGGCCGTAATGCTCGGAATAGTTCCGGAGTCAGGAAGTCCATCTGCTGCCAGAAGTGGGCGTTATCGTCCGAGTGACCGAAGTCATTGAAGGAAGGCGTATATTCGTATTGTGTCGAAAACGGAATGCTCGTAATGATCAAGTCAACGGATTCTGTTTTGAGGTCGCGACTTTCCTGCACACAGTCATTGAGAATAATCCGATAGCCCGGACCCGATACTTCCTGTCGACCGGCGAAGATTGTCCGCTGAAGAGCCTCGTGGTTCTCGATGTCTGCCAGCCCGTAAGTGCGAATGATCTCCGACATCTTGTCGGCCTGTAGCTGATAACGTTTCCACTTATCCTCAAGCACCTTGCGGATGGAGTCCTCTGCCTCGGTGTAAATGATATCGATCCGGACGGGGCGCTCCTGGAGAAATCTGTGACAACGGTGAATTGCCTGGATGAAATCATTAAATTTGAAACCGACGCCCAAGAATATCTCCCACGCACAGTGTCGCTGAAAATTAGTCCCGGACCCGGCGATCACCGGCTTGGCCGCAAGTTCGGCAATCTCACCGTCTGAGAATCCGATGATGGCTTGCTCCCGCTCATCCAAATCCTGGCTGCCATAGACAGACACTGCGGCTGGGATGGCGTTTTCAATTGCCTTGCGCTCGGCCTCAAGGTCATGCCAGATAATTCGATGGGCAGTGGGATCCCCTGCTCGCAGTTGCATCAGTTTGTCAATTCTTGCACCGAGGCTCTCCCGCTTTTCACGGGCCGCCTCTGAAACACCATATGCAGATGATTTGAACAATCGCCCTTGGCCAGACTTCTCGGCGCCGGATTGCCGATGATCAGAGGCCACCCGATGCCAGTTGACTTGCATCTCCGGTAGAACATAGCCTTCATCAGAGTATCCAAGGTCGGATGGACGTTGCGCGAACACTGCCCAGGATGAAACCCACAGCCAGAACTCCGCTTCCTTATGGGGATGAAGCGTCAGCTTATCGGCCTTGGTAGAGTCGCGCTTAAAGAAGCGTGTTTTCCCTTGGCCCACGTCCATCACGTCCAAGAAGGCCGCATAGGCCAGAAGCTCTATGAATTCGTTCGGGTCCGGGGTGGCAGTGGCCACGAAGCGATAGTTGGCGGTACCTTCATACAGCCGCATGAATTCGCGGAAGGTCTTCGTACCACCGAATCCGCGCAGACAGGATGCTTCATCAAGCGACACGACAGTAAACCCACGGGGATCCATCTTTTGGTCGCGTATGGTCTCGTAATTAGTCAGGTAGATGCCTTGAGCGCCGCATTCACTCTCGCGCCTGACGAACTGAGGTTCGACTCCGATCATCTTTGCATCTCTAATAAACTCCTGGCGAACTCCGAGCGGACAGACAATCAGTCCACGCCCGCCTGCCTCTTTGAGCACCAGGCGAATTGTCTCCAACTGAATAAGAGTCTTCCCAAGGCCGAACGCTGCGAAGATCGCCCGACGTCCACCGCGGACTGCCCACTTTACGATCGCTTTCTGGTGCGGCTTGAGGACAGGTGAGATATCAGTGTCTTCAATCTCAAAGCCCCGGTTATCAGCCAACGCACGTTTAGCTTCGAGGAATTTGGTATAGGCGTCGGTCATGAAACCGGGTCCCTCACTATTCTGTCAGGCTCAGATTCTTCGAGCTTGCGATAGAAATCCAGGAAAGTTTTGCTCCGGCCATGTCCGTGATGCGTCGGCCGTGGGACTCTAAGAATTGGCCGATCGGGGAAGTATCGAATGCCAGGCGGGCGGGTGAGATTTTCCTCATCCCTGGCGTGAAACAACGGCATGCTCTGGTAAATCTTGATCTTGTCCAGGTCAGACTCGGCAAAGCATTGAGGGCGCGGTAATGAGCCGAGAAGGCCTTCGTTATCGGCCAGGTCGCGGCGGGTCCCTATACACATGAACCGAGTGCGGTCCTGCGGTACGCCATATTCGACCGCATTCACCATTCCATAGACCAGTTCGTAATAGGCTCCGTATGCAGTCTTGAGGAACAGTTCGAAATACTCGCCACCACTAAGTTCTTGAAATCCGGGGACGTTCTCGAATATGAAGAACTTCGGTTGGGCCTCACGCACGACGCGCAATAATTCGAATACCAGGTCGTTACGCTTTTCTTCGACCTTACCACGATTTGAATTGCTCGTGGAGAATCCCTGGCAGGGTGGTCCGCCGGTTAGAACGTAAGCTTCGCCCACTCGGAGACCAGCCTCACGCAACAGCATACTGGTAGGAGTCAGTCGGATATCACCCTGAATCAAGGCACTATGCCTAAACACATTTGGTCGGTTGATCATCAGGGTTTGACAGCAACTATCGTCAATTTCGTGTTGAACCACCGAACAGAATCCTGCCCGCTCCATGCCCAGGTCAAACCCGCCGGCACCGGTGAACAGGGAAATGCAGGGCATCTCAGGAAAGTACGCGATATCGTTTCCGTCAGGCGAAAGCAGCGTGATCGTATTTCGTCGTACCAATACGCGTGGTTCCGCCGCGTTCTTCGTCTTGCGAGGCTGCTCAACGACACTGGCTTCCACCCAGGCCTCGCGGCCACGGTCCTCCATCCATTGGTCCATGGAGTCCGTTATCTCGCGAGAGTACTTGGTTGTCTTTTGTTGGCTTCGAATCATCTCATCATCTTCCGGGATCGGGCGGCTTATGCCGCAACACCGCGATCGCACTCTGCGACCGGGCGGCTGATACCACATAACCAGACACTATCTCTGTTCACCGATCCCTTGACTTTCTATCCCGAGCCGGCTTCCACAGCCGGCCCGGGTCCGTGGCACTCCAGAGAACTCACCTCCGGAACAGACCCCTCGCGCCGTTTCGAAGAATCGATCTCCAAGGAGAGTCATTTCAATGTCAACTTTCCACCGCACTTTCGACATTTCAGACGCGGCAGCGGTCGCCGAGCTATGATCTTCTTCTCTATCTCACAGTTGTTACAGATCACCGCGATGCTGCTGCCCTGGGTGTGTTTGATGTTTCCCATTAGTTACTATCCTCCTGGAGAGCGCCTTCCTTACGGAGCAAATCGATGGCGATCTCGCACATCCTGCAGGTCGGCTTCTTGCTGGTCGGGGTCATTGGTTTGTGCAGTAGCTTGCCGCACGCAGTCTGTTTGTATGACAGGGAGAGGTCATTCCCCTGCACAATCGGATGCTTGATCCCGTACATCGAGATATAGCCGACGATCTTCATCGCTTCACCTCCGGCATTTGGTTCTCTTGGTCAAAAAGTGATTGAATGGAAATAAGGCGACATCTATATTTAATCCTTAACAAGGAGTCCTGATGATTCAAGGAAAGCCGATCACGCCATCGCTGCGCAGACAATCGCAGCAAATCATTGACGGATACGTCCAAGGTTCGTCCCTCGACAATTTGGGAGTGCAGTATCAATGTTCCGCGAGCTCCATCAGACGCTTGCTGCTCAGCCATAATGTTCTGTTGCGAGCGCCGATTCGATCGCGTGTGCTTTCGAAGTTCAGACATGAAGTCTTGGCGTACTACAGGACGGGGGCGAGCCTCTCCCAAATAGCCAATAGATTCAATGTTGACCGCAATACTGCCGGAGAATTCATACGCAAGAATGGGATAAGCCGTGGCGTTGGACTCAGCAGCTTGACCTTTCACATAACTTCCGATTCGGATAAAGGCATGCTGGCAGGATTGCTTCTCGGTGAAGGCTCGATAATTCTGGGCGGAAATCGGGTTTGCATTCGCATTGTCAACCAAGACGCTGCTATTCTTGGCTGGCTGGCAAAGTTTGGTGGTCGCCTTTATTGGAGCAAACCAAGGCATCGCTCGCCTAATCCGTGCGGAGTCTGGGACCTGTCTGGTTCTGTAGACGTCTACCATTGCCTGTCCTCTATTCATCACCTTTTGGTTGGCAAAAAGAAGAGTCTTTGTCGTGCTGGGCTGAAGCTGCTCGAATCACGCTATTCGCTGAAACTATAGGCATCTGTCTGATGCGGAGATACTCTGGCCAACCCTCTATGTCCTTAGTGATTTTGCCGTCGATTTGCAGTTGCTTCACGAAAACTGGGGTATTCGTCAATTGACATTGGTCTACGATTTTACGCACCCATTCCAGCTTGCACTCTCTCCGTCCATGGCCAGATTCACCGCCGACCACAGCCCAGTCGAGTCGGACGGCTTGGGCGTAGGATATATTCAGTGAGCGCTGTCTATCTTGAATATGCTGATGTGTGGCTTTCCTAATGTCAATTGGCCCGAGCAGCGGCTCGCAGCTCACGAACCGCACAGCGGCCGGAATCTGCAACAGTATCGGGATGCGCAGATCCGCCATCTCCTGATTCTCAGCGGACACGCCAAACCAAATGTTAGGGAATGGCATTTGCCATAACTCACCCCATTTTTCTAACGACTTTTTCATGTTATGAGGTCTCTTAGTCAGCACTTGAAACGTATGCTGTCGACAATATCGCATCATACTGAACACCCGTGAAATTAGCCCATACGGAACATCTTCGTGAAACAGATCGCACATCGAAGCGAGAAAGAATGTCGTGGGCTTGCGGGTTTGCATGGGCAATTTCAGAATCCGATCATCCAGGAAGAACTCACTGGGCTTGGAGTGATGACTATAATCATTCCCGTAGAACCGGCGATTCATCGTACCGGCATAGCAATTATTGCATCCGGGGGATACCATTGAACAGCCAGTGCCGTAATGCCCGGACTTCGATATGTTCGGCTTGCTGTCGATCGCTTTCGCGCGAAGCGGGTTCCAGGAATGCTCGGTCCATTCAATTCGCGACTTACCCATGAATAGGCACCTTCCCGGATAGCACCTGAAAATGCTTCTCATTCATGAGCAGTTCCCCGTACTCGCGCGCGTTCATATGGGTCGCGCCCAGCGAGATCGCTTTCCTGCGCATGTTCTCGGTCACATCGAAATGCGCCTTGATCGTTCCCGGCTTCTGAATCCACTCTGGTTTGAGGCCGAGCTTCTTGGCGAACTTGATTAGTTTCTGCTCATCGGGCGGCCAGGCGAAGAGATGGCTCCACGTGCGGCAGAGATTGCCGACGCGGGCTTTGATGCGATTGTTGTCCACGTAGATCATCCGGATTAGTCCCTATATGTTCCTTGGGTCTAAGGTCGCCGCCGTTTTCCGGTGCGGCGAGAGTGACTTGTGTCCGCGTTTAGGATTCCGTTGCTTCGGGCCGAGTCCATTCTGGCTCGCTCGCCTCTTTTGTCTCTTTGCCATTGACTACGTCCTCTCTTCGAATGCAGTTCTGTATTTCTGACTCAGGTAATCCACATACGCTCTGCGCTCACGCGAAGGCTCCGGGCTGAATCGATCGGAGTACTCCGCGACGTACCAGGTGCAGCACCCGCAGAGATCTTCGTTGGGCAGCTGGATATTCGACTCACAGCGGGGACAAAGCACGATCGGCGGATTGGTACGCCGGACATCGATGTCGAAGAGAGATAGTTGGCCAGGATATTGAGTGACCAGCAGCCGACGTTGATCGGCGAGATAGAATCCCCACATGCGCGACTCATGCCATGGGCTGCGCTGCTTCTGAGTGCAGCCAAACAGAAACGCCGAGCCGACGATCGCACCTAAGCTGCCTGATCTAAGGCAACGCGAGGTCTCTTCGACATACAGATCGGAACCAGCTGGATCCACTCGTTTCCCGGCATGGATCAGGATCGGCCCGCGATAGTCGGTCGACCAAGTGCGGTTCTCCACGTCCTTGACGCCGGAGACGATCAGTTCGGCCCAGGGCTGTTTGATTGACATGGCTTTCATTACCGCTTCCCCGCCACGCACCTGCAAGAATCCCGCTTCTTTTCAGATTCCTTCTTGATTCGTGGCCATATCACCAAAAACGCGTACCAGATCACGTTGAATATTACAATCCCGAATACCCATTCGTCGCCGATCGCAACCAAGCCCACACACAGGGCCGCTAACCACACTTGCCAACATATAAAGTCTTCTGATACTCCTACTCGCATGTTTTACCTCCCGTGCGGCATAATGCCGGTGAGAAGTGCTATCAGGTAAATAGCCAGGAACAGCGCGAACGCTTTGCCGGCACGGTCGATCGCCGGATGAGGATCGGAGAGCATCACGCCGAGGCCACGGTTGGCCAGCGAGAGCGTCAACTTCATGGACTCGCCAATTTTCGAGCCGACAATTGCGATTCTCTTGAACATGGGATCTCCAATTTCAATGTTTCCTGTATGGGGTCCGGATGTCCGGCCGCCGCTCGTTCCTGTGCTTCATCCGCTCGAATCTGTTCGATCACAGCCTTGATGTGCCATTTCAGGCCATTCAGACGCGAGAGAAGATGCTTGAGCTTCTTGCGTTTCGCGGCAGAGCCAGGAGCCCAGAAAAAGCCCTGGTTGTTGCTGCCGATAAACGCCAGTTTCCGTTCCGTCAGATAGGCGGCCAGCTTCCGGAATTCGGGATCCGTGAGATCAAGCAGGGGATGCAGTAGACGCGATGGGACTGGCTTGTCAGACGGAATTGTCCGCACCAGCGTGATCAGTGCATCTTTGGAAGCGAGCAGTTCCGGCGAAACGCGCATAGCTTTACCCGCGTCCGCCTTCTCGTGTTGTCTTTGTCATCCCTGATGGTCCCGGTGTCCTGTCAATTCGTTATGCGGCCTTGGTGTCCTTGGTGGCTTTCCCTTTATGGGATGCTTTTGGTATTGATGCTGCCAAACCGAGCACCTCCCGGGCCTTCGCAATGAGCTTGGATCCCTGGAGTGTGGGCTTGTTGTTGATTTGAGCTCGCACGCCACGCGCAGGGGCGAGTCGGAAACGAGGCGAGTTCCCCCCTTGAACGATGAAGTGCTTACCATCATCGGGAGCTTCGTAGATCTCACCAGCCCATTCGGAGGCGATCGCTTTGATCATATCTCGATCGGTCAGCCCGGCTTTGATTCGGCCGGCCCAGCGATCGATCGCTTCTTTATCGCGAATCAGCAACGCGACCTGCAGCCGCTCTTCAAGCGAGTCGGCGATGAAGGTTGGGAGTTCGAGTTTCCCCGCCGAGTGATCCACCAGGGGGGGACGCGGTGCGGCCGATTCATCGACCGGACCCTTAGTCTCACCGGAGGGCTGGCTCGCTTCATCAGGAGCCGGATTCGTCTCACTCGTAGGCGCCTTTTCGTCAGCGGGCTTCGCCGGCTCATCCAATTTGTAACTGCGCTTATCCTGCGCGGTGATAGAGATGTGGATCTCCTTGGAGTCGTCCTGGCTCATGGCGAAGAGCTTCGACCGATCTTCCATCGAGACGTTCTTCATGTCGATGCCGATCGAATACTCGCGATCGCGCAACTTCGGTTTGTCGGCCCGAAGCGCCACGCCAGGGATCGTAACCCCGCTCCTGAAGTCGATCTCCACCTGGTCCTTGGTGGCCATAGACCGCATATTGACGATGAACTTCTTGAATGATTCCACCCACCTGTCGAGGGTGAAGCGATTGGCGCAGGAGACTTGCCCGTGCAGGATGACTCCTTCGCCGACATCAACTTTGTCGATTTTCTCTGTTGGGATAAAGCCGGACATAAAACCTCCGTGTAGTGTGACTATGTTGTTAACTCAGACGCTTCTCGTGCCGCAGCTGGTCAGCCTCGGCGTTCACCTTCTCAAGCTGTCGTGCTTTGGCTGCCCGCTCGTCGATCAGAACCTTCATCCGCTCGGCGTGCTGTCGTCCCAGTTCGCGCAGTTGTTCGTTCAGGTCTTTGATCTGATCCTCGAGCTGGTAATGCTGGACATCCAGTTCGTTCAAACGAGCATTGCGATCCTGATAAATCTGCTGCGTCATAGCGTCCTTACTGCGTTAGAGCTTTTATTAACTTTCCGGCCAACGGCATCAGGAAATCGAGATAGACCATGATCACTACCACCCCGGCAATCAGCGCCACTAATAGCTGTGCGCCGATATACCGGAAGTGGGAGGTAACGCCGGCATGGGAACCGTGCCGCCGATAGTTCGCGGCCCGATAACGGGCAAGCTGTCGCTTTTGATAATCGTTCAGATCGGCCATGGTTATATATCCTCCGCAAAGCCCGTCGGGCGTTGCTGGTCAGGTTTATTCGCCAGGTAAGCTGCGACCTTCGCCTCACTGCCCCACGCGTCGGTCGGCAACGTACTGAGACAGAGTCCGACGATGTCGGAGAGATTGGCCATGCTGCAGGGATGGGCATGTGTAACGGCCACGATCAGATCGTTCTCCAGCACGCCGCGCAGGAAACTTCCGGGCGGGATTCTCTGAAAGGCGTATCGGAAGAGACCGTCGACGATCTCAAGCGGTACGGTCGGATAGAGCTTTCGGGCCATTCCTTCCGCTTCCTGTTGGGTCGTGATCATGCTGTCTCCATTACGATTCCCTTGCCCTTGACAAAGCGCAGGCGGTTGGGGATCAAGTCTTGGATTGATTCGCGGTGGCTGATCAGCAGGGTCTGATGCATGACGGATATGCGATGAGCGGCCTCAACTGCCTTGATATAATCGATAGCGCGGTCGCCATCGAGGGCCCCATCACATTCATCCCGAATAGCCGTTCTCAGGTCCAAGCCCGAGCGGCGCCGCAGCATATTGGCGATAGAGTCATATATGACCTGGTCGACGATCACCTCTTCCCCGCCTGATAGGTCGGAGAGTTCGCGCGGACCATTCGGCGTATTAACCGTGACGTAGAATCCGTCGACCATCTTCTTCCCGTCAGCCGACGGTCGGCAGGTTGAAATCTCAATTGTCCACGGCCGCCCATAGAGCACGAGCAACTCATTCGCGAACGGCGTCATCTCCGCACCGGCGGACTCGACCAGCATGGATTGGAAGCCGCCTGTGCGCGACAGCGACTGCGCCAGGTGATCCCAGTCGGCCAGGTCGGCTTGAGCCTCGGCGAGCTGGACCTTGGCCACCTGCAGTTCCTCGATCGATTGCCCGGCCCTGGTCTTGTCCTCGGTTAGGCGCGCGATGTTCGCTTCTCCCTTGGCCACGTCTGAGGCGGTGGAGAGCTTGATCGTCTCGACCTTCTTGAGTGCCTCGCGCAGATCGCGCAATCGCAGTTCGAGGGTAAATTCGATCTGAGGCTCGAGCGCGGAGATCTCGCCCTTGACGGAATCGATCTGTAGCTTGAGATCAGTCAGCTTGTTGATAGATTCGTTCTGCAGTTCCTCAAGGCGTGCCCGATTCTCGCTGACCTTTTGCATCAAGTTCTCGACCTTGGCGCGAATCTCTCGGATCTTCCTCTTTTGGCCCGGATAGTCAGCCTTCTCGCATTCGTCGTGCTTGCGCTGGATAGTTTGCGAAGCGGTAAGATCAAAGCCGAGAGCCCGCAGGTCATTCCAAGCAGTATCGATCGCAATCTCCAGAGGCACGCAGGCAATCTCCCAATTAGGTTGTGCATCAATCGCCTGTTGGGCGAGGCCGATCTTTCCCTTCAATTCCTTCGAAGCCGCAGTCCAGGCGGCTTCTGCCTCGGTGAGCTTCGTGGAAAGTCCGGCGATCTGCAGAATCGCATCATTGGCATCCTTGAGGAACTGACACGACTTGCATTGTTCACGGCATTCTATCGGGATCGTTTCGTCCTGGCATGGCACAGTCTGCAAGATCTGAGTGGACCGGGTCTTGCGCGTGATCTCCTCTGCCAACTGCTTGCGAGTAAACTCCGCTCGCGACTCGACTTGATGGTAATCAGTCTGTGCGGCGGTCAGGATCGCCTGCAGCCGATGGCGCTCGATGTCGTAGTTCGCCTCCGCTATTTCAAGCGCTCGTTTAGCCTCTACATGCTTTGCCACCAGGTTCGAATACTGTTGTCGAGCTTCGAGAGTCGCCTGATAGTCGGCCTTGGCTTGTTCCGCCATACTGATGCAGCCGTCGATAGCAACTTCATCTTCCAGCGAACATTGAGGGAATAGTCTATCGATCTCCTGCTGGTCGGTGTCGATGAAAATCTTGAGCTGGCGCCCCTTCTGTACGGTGCTGTCCTGAATCGACAAATGCTCTGTGTTGAGTGAGGTGAGCCGGGACTTGGCCTGTGACAGCTTTGACTGAGCAACCGCCTGCGCGGTCTGCTTGGCCTGGTAGATATCCAGGTCAGCCTTATGCTGGGTGATCTCCGTATCGAGGCCGACGATCTTTAGCCGATCGGCATCCAGTGCCTTCTGGCAGAGATCGATATCTGAGTCGATCGCGTCGAGTGATCGCGTTGACCTGGCCAGAGCCTCAATCTCGCCATTCTTGTTGGCAATATCTTCTCTGACGGACTTGGCTGACTGATTGGCATAGTCATACTTTGCCTGGAGATGTCCGGCTCCGAACAGTTCGAGCAATAGGTCCTTGCGCTTGGCGCCATCGATCTTCGAGAACGGGAGCCGGCGCTGCGGCATGAAAAGCGACGAGAAAAACAGGTCCGCGTCTCCGAACAGCTTAGTGACAATAACGTCGTACCCTTCGGCGTTGCCGTCCGGATTCAGGCACCCACCGTTCTTATAGACATACGACTTGATGGCCGGCGTCTTGAGGGTCGGGTTCATTTCGATCAGGAAGCGATACTCATCGTCGCCGATGGACAACAACAGATCTCGACAGCTATCCTTGAGACAGAACTGGCGCGCCAGTCCACCCGGGCGCGATCGCAAAGATCGGAATGGCGTTAGGTTTTCGATCACAGTGGTCTTGCCGGCGCCGTTCTCGCCGATCAGCGCGATCAGGCCGGAAGAGAATTCTCGGAAGTCGATGTTGATCTCTTCAAGACCGAGACCTTCGCGGATACCAATGGCGCCGCGGAGACGGAGTGTTAGCAATTTCATATGGCCACCACTTTCTCGTCGACGAGATCCGCCTTGGCCAGAGCGCCTGGTCGCGGCTCTTCACTCTTAGCCGTACAGACCGCCTCATATTGTGATCGCGTGGTTTCTTTGCTGGAGATGTCCGCGATACGTTCGCGATTGGTGGCCCGGATCGTCCGCTCGATCGCGGCGACATCGATGCCGAGTTGCTTAAGTTTCAAGCGGATATACATGTCGTCGACCTGGTGAGCGATCTCCTTCGGGACCGAATAGACCACCTTTACTTCAACATCGCTAAAGTCAGGCGGCCAGTCAGAGCCACCAAATATACATTCCCACTCGCCATCGATCTGCCGCCCGGTGAATACGACATCGACCTTCACCATCGGCCGATGCGGATATGGTACCTTGTCCCATTGGATCAGCAGACCGGAATGTTCATCGAATTCCAGCACGTTGAAACTCTTGGGATCGAGCTCACCCCAATTACAGGGGTAACTGGAGCCGCAGTAGGCGACAAAGTCAGGAGACTCAGGTTCGCCCCAGTGTTGCGCTTTATGGATATGCCCCAGCAGTATGGCGTCGGCATTCGTAAGTGCGAGATCGTCCAGACCTATGGCCAAATCGGAAGCGTATAGCGTTTGTCCTGATGCAGTAGCGCAACCGGTCACGCTCCAATGCCCTAACAGTATCTTCGGGCCCGCGAAATGCTTCCAGCGATCTGCGATATTCAATAGAATGCTACGGATGATATCATCCGGCTCGCCTTCGGGCAGACCCAGTTCGACCGCCCACTTTGACAGCATCGGTTTGTTGATCGCAGGCAATGCGGCCAGTCGGAAATGCTTCTCTTCGTTGAAGCCGATATCCACTGGCGTAATGCCAGGAGTGTCGAGCACGGTGAAACTCTCGCCCGATGCCTGGCGCAAATTATGCAGGAAGCCATATGGTTCGTGGGATGGCGTGCCCTGCAGGAACACCAACGGACATGTCACGGACCGGATCAGCTTCAACAGCGGCCGTAGGTGCTCCGAGTGCACGTGCAATGGCTTCTCTGTAGTGTCACCGGTACAGACAACAATATCCGGATGGCTGGCGACGGAGTTATCGTTGTGAAGCTGCTCGATCAGAAAGTCGATAGACGCAGCCGCCTTCTCCGGATATTCGCCGCCGAGATGCAGGTCACCGATATGAACGATCTTGATCACACGGCCCCCTCTTTCACTGCCGCATCCCATGCAGTCATCAATCGATAGAAGTCCTCCGCGAGCACATCGTTTATCCCCTTACTGGCATACATGCCGTCGAAGTTCTCGAGGAAAGCGAGGAATTGCTTGTCGGTTCTTTTGTTGTCGTGGATGGCGGAGTTGAGCGCCTTGATCTGCGAGACCGACAGGGTCGCGCCTGGAGTCGCCTTCGTTGGCTCTTTCCCTTCTGGTTGAGCAGCTGCTGGCTCGGCAGGCTGAGTCTCGACTCTCGGCATCTCCAAAGTTCCCTTTTCACAGGCTGTACAGATCTCCTCGTACACTCCCCGACCGATCTTCCGATCGTCGTCAAGTCCGTACTTGGCCAGTAGCCATGCCTTGAATTCCTGATTGTCGATCTTGTGCGTTTGGCGGATGCCGTAGAGACGTCCGGATTGCTTCTGCGAAATCGTATCGCCGTATTTCTTCTGGGCTTCAGCATCCGTCAGGGGTTTGGTGTGGACCGTGGCAGAAGCCTGAGAAGTCGCGCTGCCAGTAGTATCTCCGCCTTCGGAGCCAGGTTCACCTTCATCCGGATCCTTAGTCGTAAATAGATCCGATGTTGCCGTAGCGAGAACAGTCGCGCCGATGAAAGCTCGTTTTTGAGCCATCTTTCGAACGGTATTGCGCTTGTCTGCAAGATTGTCTACCAGGATTCGATATTGAACCCCTTTATTCTCCCCTCTGCCGCCCACTCGCTGTGGCAGCGAACGGAGGTCCGTTCCCGTAGGCAGTTGACTCTCATACTTCCATTCGAAGCGGTATTTTGATTCGTGCGTTGAGCAGTCACCTTCGCATTGGGCGAGCAGGATATTGCTCCCCTTTTGCTTGATATCACATCGATACGTATACGCGAAGAGGTCGATCTCCCAATCCTCTTTCTCTGCGGTGACCACGAAGCTCGGATAGTAGCCATGCCAATCGAGCAACTTCTCGGCACCCGGCTTTAGAAGCGACCGCTCTTTTGTGCCCGGAATAATCGCGAAATCGTTATTGAGCCCCTCCGTGAGATTGTTTTTGAGAAACTCTTTTTTGAGTTTGATCATGTCGGACATACGCTGCATCTTAGCGCGCAATACCTGAGGATCACTCGTCGTGGAAAGCGCCAATTCGTTTCCAGCGTGGATCTCCCCGGTGTAGGTGTTGATCTGTTCGTTGTCAGACATCAGTTATCTCCCCTCTCTTCGGCCGCCTCGATCGTGGCCGCCCACTGCTTAATGTCTGCGATCGGGATCGCAAAGCTGATCTGCGGCAGGCTGGCGATGAATTGGAACTTGAACTTCATGTAGTATCGCTCGGCGAACTCTCTGTCCGTGAGTTCCAGCAGGACGGCCAGGGCGAGCTGGGCAGGGCCTGATCCGGCATAGCCCCAGTTGAATCCATCCGGCGAATGGTTAACAATCGACTGCGACTTTGCGGGATCCAATAGATGACCGTTGAGCCAGCATTCGCGGGTCGCCATGTTGCCGGTGAGATAGTCTTTCATCGGCCCGAATCCCGGGAGAACTTCGAACTGAGCGGCGTGAGCGGTAAATCCGCATTGGCAACACTCGGCCTGTTCTATCCCGTCGTTAGTGCTTCGATTCAGAGCGGTCGAATTGCATTGAGGACAGGAATCCTCTGTCGACGCGGCAGCCGTATGCGGACGCGCGCCGTTGGAATCATTGTGCATGTTTCCTTCCTTCTATTCTGCGTGTGAATCTGATTTCGTGATCCGACCATGAACCGATAGACAAAATCGGTCCGGGTCAAAGATGGTCTGCCCAGGGTTAGCAATTTCCCCTGTTTGGCGGCAAGCCAAAGCGTGCGGCGACTGATGTTCAGATGCTTTTCGCACCAAGCGAAATTCACCGGCATCTTAACCGCATCGAGGTCCACCCTATTCCCCTGGTCATCGACGAAGCTGTACTTCCAGTCGGATCGTGACTTGCGCTTGCGATCGGGAATGGAGGGGCACGCCGGAGCAGGTGAGACACTATCACTTGGAGGTGAGTCATTCCCTGCGTCCGACGAACCGCAATTGAAGGACGCGCGTTCCGCTGAGCCAGCACCTTCGGGGCGGGGAAACGATGCAGGCGGCGTCGGCGCGCCCAATGAATCGTTGACAAACTGAGCTTTTATGTTATCTTGCGCATTCACGGATTGATCATTCCCCGACATGATGTCCCCTACTTAGTCCCGTTTCCTGAGGGCTCTATGACTATGACCATCGTTGGCTTGGGGTCGTCTTCCATTTCCTTGCTGCGAAGGAACTCAACCCGATCTCCGGCGCGTATGCCGTATCTCTGGCGAAGAAACGCGGGCAGCTTGATGTATAGCGTTCCGCCAACTTCCTTCACCTCATGCGCGTCTATTGGTACGAGATTTTCCATATTTAGAATCCTAAACTCCTTAGTTAAAAAAACGCCATACTCGGCCTTTCCGTGCTTAATGTATTTAGAATTCTAAAACTTGTCAAGAGAAATCTTGCGAATAGTCGCACTTTCCCTTAGAATCTTCTTGTCGAGCCTAAATCGCCATGTATTATAGGTTTGTGGCTGAATCCTTCGGAGAAAGACTTGATCGATTGATGAAAGAGCGTGATTTGAACCAGGCAGAATTAGCTCGTCTGGCAGATGTAGAGCCTGCTTCAATTCACGGCTACCTAAAGAGCAACCGGCGCGTCGGAGTTTATCCGCGCATTGATATTATCCTGAAGCTCTGCAAGGCCCTTCGAGTGACCCCGAACGACCTTCTCGGCGGCGATTATTTACTTGACATACCCAAGTCCTTTTTGTATATTGAGTACAGAAAGGATTAACAATGTTCAACTCATTAGTTTACCAAGACGAAGATAAGGCCAGAGTAGCCCTTGAAGCAATACGCTGGCCCGATGGTCCTATCTGCCCTCATTGCGGCAACTGTGAAGGCATCTACACCATTCAGGGAAAGTCTACCCGGAAGGGTCTCTATAAGTGCGCTGAATGCCGTAAGCCGTTCACTGTCACCGTTGGCACTCTCTTTGAGCGCAGCCACATTCCATTGAACAAGTGGCTCCATGCCGTTCATCTTCTCTGTGCAAGCAAGAAGGGAATGAGTAGCCATCAGATACATCGGATGTTGGAAGTTACCTACAAAACCGCATGGTTTATGACTCATAGAATCCGCGAGGCGATGAAAGACCCTAAGTTCACTTCCATGCTTGGCGGTGGTGGAAAGATAGTTGAGATCGACGAAACTTATTGGGGCAACAAGTCGGACAAACCGCGCAATCATCGGGGCATGAATCACAAAGAGAAAATCTTCTCGCTGGTAGAGCGTGGCGGTCAGATTCGTTCGTTCCACGTGGAATCTGTCAAGGGTTCGACCTTGAAGCCGATCCTCTTTGAGCAAATCGCTCAAGATACCCATATCGTATCGGATGACTTTGGCTGTTACCGCGACCTCAACCTGTACTTTGCCGAGCACAGCATTGTGAATCATCAGGCTCACGAATATGCGCGCGGTCGCATTTATACCAACACTGTTGAGAATTACTATTCCATTCTCAAGCGCGGGCTTCGCGGAGTCTATCAGCACGTTGGCAAGCAGCACCTACGCCGTTACGTTGGTGAGTTTGATTTCCGCTATAATACTCGCGACCTTACCGATAAGCAGAGAACCGCACTGGCCTTACAGGGCATCAGTGGAAAGCGGTTGTTGTATACGAAAGCCTAAAGGCAAGAGGAAAGAGAGTGGCTTATGACCACGCCCAAGAAGACTGGCAAAGTATCAAAGACAAAATCAGGGAAAGGGACAAAGCCAAAAAGCTCAAAGGACGGCTTGTTCCCCGGAAAAAACGATGAAGAGATAATGGCGGCACTGTTGAAAGTGCCGCCGAAACATAAACAGTAGCTATAACTGCACTTCGTTTGCAGATCCCTTCTTTTGAGCAAGATACTCAACGAGGTTACTCGTTCCCTGTAGTATCTTCTCAACCTCACCAGGCGCGTATGTATTCCTACCGTGTGCATTGTCGTGACGCCACGAATGAAGTATAGCCCGGACAAGACGTACGAGGTCACCGAGCAGTTTTAATTCTTCCCTCACAGCGTCTGATTTCGAGGCATTATCGAGGGTCGCTACCTGCTTATCAAGTATGTTACATATCTTCCCTAATTGATCTCGCGTGACTGATTTAGGGTCATAGGTCCCACCCAAAACATGAACACTGGCCGCAAGGTATTCAAGAGTTGGTTGCAATAGACATCCGCAATGATAAACGCAGGCCGCATCGAGACCAAAGGCGAGGCACTTGTTTGCTTGCTCCAAGTCACGTATGCATTCCGGAAAATAATCTCTGATTATTTGAGGAATGGCATCTGCCTCCAAATACTTGATGCAATCGCGGGAGACCATGAAGCACTTCTGACCATTCAATTCATTCCTGATAGTTGTACGAATATCCTTGAGAATATCCGCAATCCTCATTACATCAGACTTCGCCCTCAAAGCCGTTTTGAGGACAGCAACATAATCCTGCACATTGGCTATTTTCGCTGTGACGGAGTAGGCTGAAAAGATGTTGACACATTGCACTAATAGCTTGCCGAGGGTTGGCGGGGGTTGGCCAAAGTTTCTTGAATACAACTCCTTTTCGACGCTCAATATCGGCAATTCAATAGCCTGATATAATTCAGCAGCTTCCATTACATCAAATTCTGTCAGCATATCGTAAAGGCTTATAACCTCTCCCGCCATTTCCCCGCGCCAAAAGCCGGTTGCGCTGTATTGAGTTAGTCTATCTTCAGTAAGCATACTGGTTCAACCCTCACTTGTCAATGGGTATGTTAAAGGGATAATCGCCGGATTTAGGGGGATGGAAAGATAAGGCGCCACCCAGATTCGAACTGGGGCCATCGATTTGATACCCTGTGAGTTATGAGAATTGCAAAGTTCGCTGATGGTGGTCATGCCTTTTCTTTCAATTCTGCGAGAAGGCTCTCAGCCCGGTCTTGATGCTTTAGCTCAACCTCGCGGATCAGCCGATCGCGGACGGCATCCAACGTTCGATAAAGTTCCCATGATGAAGGTTGAACGGCCCCTTCGACTACATACAAATCGACCACTCCCATGAATGAGCCAATATATAAGACAATGCCGAACTTGGCTGCAATAGCTCGAAGCCGCTGGAACTCGGCGGCAGCCTCGATTGGATTGAGTTTCTTAATCTCCAGATCGACCGCATATCTTTCTCGCCAGCCGACCTGGCAGAACCGGCGTATTTGCTCGTATAGATCCACTGCTTCTGCGCAATCAATCTTCGATAATAACCGCGCAGCTTGAAGAAGCAGCTTGTCCGCAGTCACATACGTGTTCTCGCGTACTCGGTCGATGTTCATTATGCTTTACCAACTTTCTCTCTCACTAATTGCAGCCAGGCGGCAGCCATGTTTTCGTCGGGATCGTCACTATCGCAGCGGACCGTGACGTCGTCCTCGGGTTCCGTTGTTACGCGGAATTCAACGTCGAACTCCATCCCTTCATAGGGAACTGTCTTCCAGTCAACACTGATCTCGAGATACATGTCCTGGCTCCGGACCTCTCGAATAACGGCCGTCACCAACTGCGCGAATCCCGGGCAGGCGGCGACCAGCTCAAGCCGTCCGCAGTCGACGGTCAATTCCATCTCAGCTTTCGTCATCAAGTAGATTGCCCGACCGTTTGTGTAGTAAGCGAAGGCGTGATCGTCTTTAATCTCCTGCGGCCAGGCGTACTGCCGTAGCTCAACGCATCTTTCGAGTGACAATGGCATTAATCCTCCTCCGGATACGCGCGTCGATACTCTTCGCACGCGAAGATGATCAGGCCCGACAGCGTGCGTCCCTTGGTGATCGCTTCTCCAACCAGGTAGCCGTGGAGATCCTCGGTCATGCGAAGGTGCACCAGCTTATTGGCCGTTCCCTTTTCCTTGCGCGGAGCCGGTGCCTTCTGGACAGCGCGCCCGCCGCGCCTGGTCGTGAAAGTCTGTTTCATGCTATCTCCATTCGGTTGTCGGCAATATATACAATGTATATCTTCTGTCAAGCGAGAATTCCGCCGTCAGGCACGGCGGGCATTTTTGTGCTTGACAACTATTCTCATAGGGGTTACTGTGTAACCATGAAAGGAGCCTGCATGGATATCTTTGACACTACTGAAACTTTGCATTACATTAAAGATGATAGGGATGTCTGGCACAAAGTATTCAGGTTTTATAGGGACAGGCTGTTTGGTGATTATGCTGTGCTCTGTTGTCATACCGATTATCTAACTGACCCCAAAGACAATACCACCATAGATATTGATGAGTTGAATGTGGCTAAAGAGACTCCGCTCGGCGCAATGTGTGAGTTCTGCGAATCAGTTACGGATCATAGGAAGACGCCGGATGATCGACATTGGGCGAGAGGCAGAGAACAAGACGAGAGGCTTGAAGCCGAATTAAGATTCATGCGAAACCTTAAAGCTCTTGAATCGTGAGGAAGGCCCATGCCACGTCGTTCAATCCTATTCACACCTGAGCAGACCAAGCGACTTAACGCATTAGCGGCTAAAACAGATAGGGCTGTGAACTGGCACGTCCGGCAAGCAGTAGAGGCATACTTAAAGAGGAACGGGAAGAAGAAGTGATATGAGAGATTTCATCGAATTCGATATAGCCGAAGCACTAAAAGACGCTGGCTGGCCACAATATACGTTTCGGGATGACGGCTATCCGATGATTGACGGCAGGGTCAATGGGATGTGGTGTTCGTTCAAAGGCGACAATGGTCCTGATCATTTGAGCCCAATTGGGTTCCACGAATTCATCAACATGAACAAACATAATATAGTCGGGCCGTCGGACTATATATGCAATCAGCCATCATTTAATGACATACTGGGAGCGATAGGCTTGATAGTTGGTTTTGACCATAGGCTCGTTTTAGAATATGCGCCGCCATCAGTAGATTATGGATGGAACATTCATGAATCGGGATTGGCATTGTTCCGAATTACAGGTGAGGAACGCCTCGAATTCGTGGACAGGGTCTTGGGTTCTTGGTTTCAAGCTGCGGCCTTGCTGTGGATTAAACTAAAAGGTTTCGAACTGGATGACAGTACGTATGGTAAACCAACCGGTTCAGAAACGCTCGTCCTGGTCACGAAGGAGGAACAAGCGGGCCTTCGAATGAATCCGATCAATGAGCGAGGCGTTATTCAATGGGTATTAATTGACCCGGTCACAGGTGAAACGAGGTACAAGAAGCTGACGCGCCCCCAGAGTCGAGTAAGACCAATAGGTGGTGTTTCGTCGCCAGCGATAGTTGATCAGGACGAGCACGGCAAGAAGCGATGAGCATGTGTCGTGACAAATGGTACCGCAAGAAAGGTCTCAAGCGGGTAGTGGGTCAGTTTGAAAGCGCAGCCTTGCGGAGCCGCCGCCTTCGAACATGGTATCACCCTCCCCTTTGATGAGCAGTCGCATCTTGACTCCAAAATGGCGCGAGCGGACGAGGAAGTCTCCATCCGCTCGCTGTCTCCGCAGAATAATCACGCCAGAGCTTGCCATCACTGGCGTGATACTTGGTGCCGATCGTCTGGCGTTATTGTTTCGAACCGTGTGATTTGTGCGTCTTGACCAAGCGGCCGTTAAGGATCACACTCCCTTGAACTACATTTCCGGCAGTGGCAGTGCGTGGCCCATCATATAGAATATTGCCGTTGACCACGATCGTCGATGCAACTCCGGCTTTCGCGGCGTAATCCCACTTGGCGTATATATCGCCATTGACGACGACGGTATCGTTGTGATTGACCGCGTAAATGGCCACGCCGCCGACGCCCGCGTTGCATCCATAATAGCCCGAATCTCCCTTGGCAGTGCAATTGGCGGTGATCACGCCATGCGCATAGGCGGATATTTCGACAGCCGATGATTGGCGACCGACCACGCTGGTAGCGGTTAGGTCTAAAGTGCCATTCCAAAAGACCCCGATCTGGTCACCCTCGATCGAGTCTGCGACGATCGTTACGCGAGATTGCGGGTTGAGAATCTCTACCGCTCCGCCTTCGAAGCAATTCGTTACGTTGCCGTAAGGGTCATATGAATAGATAGTCGGGTTCTTGAGATGCCGCACCAAAAGCGTACAGACCACCGCTTGATTATTGTCTGTCACAGCCGGGCCGCCATCGGAATTGATCACGTCAACGCCGCTCAGATCGAGATAGCCGCTGGTGAGAATATACGGGCCATTGATCGTCGTCTCCGCCGCTGTGCTCTCTATCTTAGGAGCGGACAGATACATTGAATGGTTGCCCGATGCAAGGGCCGCAGAGCTGCTCCCCAACAGCACACAGATCAGAATCAGTGCAACCGCTGTCTTGGATATCAATTGAGTCATTGGAACCTTCTTTGTTAATAAGCCGGCGCGAGATCGCGCCGGTTGGATGATATGAGAACCCCACCGGGGAACCTCGGTGAGATATTTTAGATCCTCAGAAAAAAGCCGCCCCCCGCGTGCCAGCCTTCAATGTAATTGTCCGACCCGATCTTGTATTTGCCGTATCCCCACAAGCCCCAGGCGCGAGCACCTGTCTTGGCCATGTTGTAAGCTGCGAGGCCTCCGGCAGCTGCCGCAAGGTAATCCGTAATGCTGCCATCGGTTTGCTGTTGGTCGAAATTAGGCCCAAAGAGTAATCCCAGCGTCAGACGCGGCGTGAGTATCTCGTCCTTCAACACAAGTTCGAAAGATACGTTGCCGATCTGGCGAGCTTCAGTTGTGCCCGCACTTGAGAATATATCAGTATACCACAGCGACGAGAGCGGCCCGATATCGACATCGAGCACAAACGGCACTATCTCGACTTTGTCGAAGAGCACACCGGCTGATACCGCGACCGCCTGATCATAGCGAACGCCGACAAATCCGAAGCCCTGCGAGAGGTCGGATTGTGCGAGGGTCGGTAGCGCCGTTACCAAGACGAGCAGCATCACCAATAGGGTTAGCGATTGTTTCATGGTTGTCCTTTCCTTAGTCCCGCAATCGTCCGTGTTCTGGATCGTGTCACTCGGTAAAAAACAAGCCCGGCTCCGCGAGGGCCGGGCCTGGGTCGTTGCACAATACCGGCCGATTACTCGGTCGGGATATCTTCGATCGCGCCGAACTTCGGCGCCACGGTGACGGCCTTTCCGACCAGAGCGTTGATCTCGAAATAGCCGAATATCTCGCCAGCTTCGCCACCCTCCTCCGGGATCGGATCAGCACCGACCTTGAACTGGCACAGTCCGCTTTTCAGCGGGCGCAGTGCCTGTCCGCCTTCAGGGCGATCGACGATCGCGAAGGCTCCCTCGGTGACTACCGAAAGAACAGGATTGGTGAGCGGGGTGGTGATGAGTTCTCCGTTGCGATCGAAAGCGTCAAAGCCTTCGTAGACCACCTGTTGGTCAGCGGTAAGTTCTAATACGACGGACATAGGTCCTTCCTCCGTGATGAGAATTGGTTCTTTGTTTCCGAACTTCAGATATATTTTTGTCCCGCCCGAGTCAGTCGTCTGCTCTTTGTTTTTCAGGAAGTAGACGATGGTCACGGCGGCTGCGAATCCTGCAACAATGACGAGCTTAACCGTCGGGATATCGATATAGGCGAGATAGCCTATCAACACGAACGCGGCCAAAGCGACGCCATAGGGGCCTTTTTTGCTGGAGAAGAAGCCCAGTACCGGTGTTAGCCATGGCCACATAATCTGCTCCTTTGAAAAGATATCGCGATCCGGTTAGAGTGCGCCTTTGAGTTTCTCGACCCAGTGCTTGCCGTCCTTCAAATTATGCCAGGCCACGAACGAGTTGACCAAAGCATCGATGCCGATATTATCGAGCCACTCAAGTAGCGCCGGCAGCTCGATGATATCGTCCAGCCACTTTTTGACAACCGCCAGCTTTTCCTCACCGGTCACGCCCGCGACTTCGCCCAGATCATCTGCGAGGATCTCAACGCGCTCTACAGCTTCGTTGCAAAGCGCGAAGATCGCCTTGAGAGAAAAGTCCGCCTTGATGTTGGCGATCGCAGTGGCCAGTTCGGGAGTATCGAAATACTGCTTGAATCCCTCGAGTAGTTTTTCAGTGTTGATGGATGCCATATTCACCTTCCTACGGTTTGAAATTCTTGGCTGAGAATCCCCAGTTGATATTGATGTGGATATGTGGAGCGTTGCCGCCGGGATTGTGGAAGATGCAATGCACAACCGGTCCCCAGTGGTGCTTGACGTAAGCGATGACCTGGTCGATCTCAGGCTGAGAATAGTCTCGCGATCGGATATCGGCACCGTCTCCGCGGAGGTGTGCCGATTGCGGATTCGATCCAGTCAGATCAGCATTCTCCGAAGGCGTGCGCAGCAGGCAAGTGATAGTGACTGGCTTCTTGAAGCTCTCGTAAACGAAGGAAGCGAGGTTAAGAACTAAGAACTGCAGGCGGAGATCGATTTCGGTTTTAAACTCATCCTGGAGTCTCGTCGAGTCGTCTTTGAATTTCACCATCATCGTCGTTCCGCCTGCTTGGGTTCGCCACGGAGCCAATATCAGACAGAGCCGAAAATTGAGGCGATAACTTTAGACGACACAACAACAGAAGTAACCGCTTAGCCTCCCAGGATTGAAACCCGTGGCCGAACGCCTGAGGTATTCTCGCGCAGGATTTCTACGGCCACCTGGCTGCAACGGGCCAATGGCGTTCCACCACGCAGGACCTCCACGCCAACCTGCGTGACTCTGGCGACAGGCGTCCCGCCGCGCAGGACCTCGGTGGTGATCTGGGTTGTTAGGACTGCCATTATGCCTCCATCTCAATCCCAAATTCCGCGGCGTTGAGATCTGTCTCGTCCCAGGCACCTGAGCTATCGGGCTGGGTCGCCCAGATCGCCTGGCTGACTCTATAGCTGTCGAACACGGTCAGCGCGGTTCCAGAGGAGTAATTGGTCGTAGCCTGGCGAATCACCCCCTTGACCGTGCGGGCTCCGACGTCATCTTTTCTGACTGCCATATTGACAGCGACCGCATGGATCGCACCGCCCGTAGCCTCAATATCGGGGACCGTGTAGGTGTCGATCTGACCGGCAGTATCCTCCGAATTGTAAGTGGTATCATCGTCGGAATCGCCATCGTCATCGACGTTTTGGTAGTTCGACCCGGCTGAGGGAGCCCATTCGGTGGTAGCGCCTGCACCATTAGGCATCAGGACATCAACTCGACAATCCCCTTTGAAATCAGCATCGTCGATAAAGAGATCATCCCAGTAATGCGCGAATGATCCCCCTCCGATCCGGAAGACATCTGCGCCGCTTGATACCTGCTGAGTGTCGACGCCCGAGGCCGTGGCCACCGCCGCGCCATTGACCCGGATCTCGACCGAACCGGTGGAATCGTGGAAGACCACCTTTGCTTCGATGTAAACGCGGGTATTTATCGGGATCACGCCTGCCGCTGAGATGCAGAGCTGAGTGCCCGCCGTCGTGCCGCGATAGGCTGCGATCGCGCCAGTAGCTGTTACCGCAATAGAGACCTGGGCGGTCGTACCGTTGCGAAACACGATACCATCATGTGACGCAGGAACAGCCGTGTAAAGAAATGCTGCGCCGAATACTATTGTAGTCATGGCGCTGGGGAGCGCCAGGGAAGCGAAATCCGCGGAATTGTTTATTTCGAGCGACTTACTCCCAGCGCGCAGCACCGGCGATGAGACTATTGCGGCTCCCGATTGGCTCGTCCATTTGCGATCGATCTCTGCTGTCACGTAATGATCAAAGCCGTCAATAAAGATGATGGCCATGGCTTATCCTCGCTTTCCTAACAATGTCAGATTGACCGAAGCTAAGGTCGCATCCTGTGAGCCAGGCGCCTCGATAGTCAGGATGTCGCCCGCGGCAAAGCTCGCACCTGACGCAGAGGCAAAGGTTGGGACCGTGCCAGATATCGCAAACGTTGCAGTCCCGAACTCTGTCCCGTTTTTCTTGATCGAGAAGATAGCCTCAGCAGTTGCAGAAGTACCTGCGATTCCCTGGGATCCAGTAAGACTCGATGCGAAAGTCACCGCCCGAACCATCTTGATGCGAGCAATCACCTCCCCTGCCTGTGGCTTGGTGGAGACATAGACTGGTACATCGTAGGCGATCTCCACAAATTCGAGCGCCGTCTCCCCTGTGTTGACACGCGCGAGTTTGAGCGCCTGTCCGGAATAGCTGTCGGGGGTGTCGATAAGGAATAAAAATGATATACCACCGCCAGTCGCCATGTCCACCCAGGCAGAGCCGTTGAAGACATAGAAGAGGTTCTCATCCTGCATGTACACCAGCCAGCCTTCGGCAGGCGTATGAAAAGCCCACGCCGATGACTGATAATAGGCGATATGAGTGGCATGGCCAACCCAAGCGCCGGTGGGAGATCCTGCCACGATATATGTGTCGCCATCGGCCGGTGATCCGGGCGGCGTCGCGAGATCCTTGTCTTTAACCGTAGCCTGGACGAGAGCGTCGACCGCCCGGATGACTCCCGTATTGACCGTGACCTCTTTCTGCGACTGACTGGCCGAGAGTTCGGCAATTGAGAGTTTAGGACTTGCCATCGTTCTATCCCTTCGCTACGCCCGACCAACCGTCGAGCTTTATCCATTCGTGAAATTTGCAACCTTCGGTCGGGCAAACGACACTCGGAGTCACGATGCCATCCTGGTCGATCTTATGATGAGATAGCGACGCGACCTGGCCGCAGTCCGGACAGGAGAGGCCCGCGGTCCTCACACCATCCGCCTTCAGGCCACGCCATTGACCAGGATTCTTCACCGACCAAAACTCTTCAGCGTTCTTCGATTGAGCTATCATCTTGATCATACAGTAGCTTCCTGGCCGAAGCCACGCCCGACGATGGATGAGATTTGATAGATGACGACCGTCACCGGGTTTCCAGGGGTGAGGCTATCCTCGGTCTGCTGAGCCGCGGTATATGAGGCAGACGCCGATGACAGACCGGTAATGGTCCGGAGCACCGCACCTCCGGGCGCGGTGAGTACGTCCGCCTCATAGGCCTCGACTGATTCTCCTAATGGAACGTCGATTGCATCCGCCCATTCACCGGCGACCCGTGTGCGGCGAATCCAAGTGATTGTCAGGTTATTACTGCCGTCCCGACTCCCCTCGATATGCACCGGCGAGAGTGGTTTCATATTGCGGAGTTCGCAGGTGAACGCCTGTTGTAGTCCGCTGTCAAAAGCGGTGCCAAGCGTTACCGCCCGGTAGAAAAGCTCTATATTCTGATCAGAAACTCCGAGCTGGGCGAAGTGGATCTTCGACGCATCGAGAACGGCGAATCGATCTCCGATCGAATGCCCATCGGTGGCATATTCTGTCCCTTTTCGTCCGCGCAGAAGTCGCGATAGTGTGAACGAACCATCCGCTTCGGCCACAACGTTTTGCCACTGTATGATTTCGTTCGCTATGATCCCAACGTTTGCGCCGTTGAGGACCTCTGCTTCGGTAGCTGAGGTCAGGGTGTCAGTTGTATCTGACAAAAAGACCCTGAGCGAGTTCCCCTCGTCCCAGACGTTCGGATCAGCAACGTCGGCCAGTGCGTTGGTAGATGCTCCGATCGTCCCATCATTCACCACGCGTACGAGAATAGTCCAACTGGAACCGTCGATCGATCTGAAAACGGTGGCACCGCGCCAGTTGGTGGTGACGCCGGTGGCCGCCAGATAGACACCCGGGGTATCGGTCGAATCAGATAACAACGGGCAATCGATGAGTTCATACGCAGTCGGCCCCTGCCAGTCAATGCCACCCGGCTGATCAGGAAGAATAACTCCGAGGGCATTGGACGAATAGGCCGCCACGTCGTCATCCACGCAGGAGAGTTGCAATACGCCGCCGGCATTCTTGATCTGGACGATGCGCAGCCGGTGCTCTGTGCCTGCCGCAGTGACGGTGATGATATCAGTGGGATCGAGCTTGATCTGCTTGCGACCAACTGCGATCTCTGAGGCACTGCGTGCAGTCCAGGCGAGTTTCAGATGCTTCTCCGCGAGCTGGGCCGCCTCTGCAGCATCCATCACCAGAGGTAATCGGATCGTCACTACCAGATCGGTATCCACGGCTTGGCGGCTGGCGCGTTGGATGCCAACTCTATATGTTGAAGCCGAAGAATTGGTTGACCAGTCAGTGCCATCAAACACGAAGTAACTCAGTCGATCTTCCGCGAAGATCCTCCAGCCCTCGAGCGGCGTCACGAATTCCCAGCCCCCGGCCGTCCAATAGGCCAGTTCATCATCATGGCCGATCCAGGCGCCTGAACCAATGGTGGTTTGGCCTATCACATAGACGTCACCGATGGTTGGCGATATGGGCGGCTCCGCCAGGCCGAATTCGACTACCCGCTCATTGATCAACAGCGCGTCCATGTATTCGATCTCGACGATACGCGGGACCTCCCAGAGTTCAGTTCGCGTCTTAGTCAGCGTTTGCGGTCGTGCACTGTTTTGCTGGTGCGCTCCCAGGTCGACCTCCGCGATCGCGGCAACGGACGAGCCGAGCCTCTTCGGGAACTTGATCTTGCCATCGGATTCGCACGCATCGAAGAGATAAGCGGCCATCAGCGCTTCGATCGCTGCCCGGCCGGACATCCGGTTATCGATACAAAACCCTTTAACGGTATCAGTCAGCTCGGTCACCTCGATATCACCTTCCGCCAACCCGAGTTGTCCACAGATATCCGTTACCACGTCGGAGAGCGGCACGCCATTGCCCACCAGGCGATCAAGATAGACACGGACGAAGCCGCCTGACGGTGAAACCGCATTGGAACCATACCAATAGCTATGCATCACACTGTCATAGAAGCCGCCCGCGGTCTTGGTGAGCGGGAGCGTATAGGTTGCCGCAATCGATTGGGAGGCGAGATCGATCTTATAGAGCGAGGTCTGTTTGCCGATCCAGAGACTCCCATCCACGGGGCCTCGCTTGAAATCCGACACAGCCCGGTTGCCCACAACACCGGCGATAGTCGCGATATGTGCCATGGTATCTGCATCGAAGAAGGCGAGGTCCTCGGTCGACGTGCTGCCGACCATCACCTGATTGGTGATCGGGTCGAAGCAAATGCGATCGCCGTCCTGGATGTAGGCCGTGATATCAAATTCTTCCGGAGTCGTGCCGTCGAACAGCACCACGTAGGTTGTTCCGGCACTATCCCCGCTTGAGCAGATCACATAGGCGGTCGGCCGAGTGTAATCGAACCTTCCCTGGGGTCGGGCAGAGATCATATGGCCATCCGCCGGCAAGGCATAACTGAGGATCGGGTCGTGGCGATAATCGGTGAACCAATAGAAGGTTGAGGCGCCGCCTATGGATAAAGCAAAGAGGACTCTGGGAGCGTCCGGTGCAGTAGTGATCTGGCGACCGCCATAGGTAACCTGCTGTAGTCCCTGCACTATCTCTTCCCCGGCATCGGCGATCAGGAAGCTCTGCGCGATCAAGCGTCGAATCGAATAGGTGTTGAATTCTACACCCGGTGCCGCGATATAGAGGTTGAAGTTCCTGTCGAAATCCCAACCACCATTCACCGAACCGACATCATCATTGTCGACCTGCAACTGAATGGTCCCGGTTCGGAGATCAATCCGTGTCCACAAGCCCGAGGTATGCAGGACGGCGTAGAGCTGGCTGATTGGATCCACCCTAAAGTCGTCCTGGTTTAGTGCCGCAAATGAGAGATCAGGGAGCTCGTCGTATGGTTGACTCGGCGTTGCATTGGTCGTGATTTCGAATGTCAGATTGGGGATCCGATTGCCGAATTCGCCCAGAGGCAAATCATTGAAAACAATGTACGCCAATCCGCGATAGCCGGGTACGTTGCCTATTCCCTCGAAATGCTCCATCGTCGGATCGGCCGTCTGAGTTTCGTCACCGAGGTAGAGCCTATACGAGAGTCCAGGAATCCGTACGACATCGTGATTCGTCGTGGAATTGTCAAAGATCAGCTTGGTATCTGCCCAGATGCGCAGGATCCCATCGATGGGCCCCTGGCATAATCCGACTGCGAGGGTGCCATAATAGGCGAACTCGGTTATCTCGGTATCGGGACCAAAGCAACCGCCTGAGATCTCATCGGTGAGGCGCTGTTCGCGCAGCGGCCGCGACCAGATGACGTTGCCGGCGAGTCGCATTGTCCCGTAAAGCCGTTGAATCGGAGTCCCATACGACGAGACCTGAACGAGCAGACTGTCCAGTCGCGGTCCCTGTTGCCGAATAGTATCCGGTCCGAGCCCGAGCACGTTGTAATCGATCCAGCGTCCGGCCGTCAACGCGGCCATCGATGCAAGCCCCTGAATGATAGGACCGAATGGTGCGGTCAGGACAAAAGCAGCTGCACCGAGAACTGGACCGGCCATCAGGACGCCTCCAGGCAATGCAGGCGATAGAGTCCGACCCAGTATGGTTTGACATCTGGATGATTCAGAGGCTGCTCCACGACCCGCTTTGCATGCGCCAGACTATGAATCACGGTCCCCTCACCGGTCAACACGCCAATATGATTCGACTCGCCGCGATAGTTGAGCACAGCGATGTCGCCGGACTGAGCTTCGGAGAATTCTATCCGGCGTCCATTCGCTCGGAGCTGACTGAGCACAGAATCGCTTGATACCTGTTTGCCATATGGCTCCACTCGGAGCGATACCCCAAGGGTGGCCAGCGACAAAACAACGACGCCGACACAATCGATTCCTTTCCGGTTGCGTCCCTGATACCGGAACCGTACGCCCAACCAACTACGAACCTCTGCGACAAACCGAGTTCTCATCCGCCTACCTCATAATCAAGTAGCACGTCCGGACCAGGTACGAATGGCTCCCCCCGAAAATTGACGAAGTTATTGAAACGATTCTTGCATGTGATCTGAGATTTGTCACAGCCCCAACGCATCTCGTAGGTGTCGCCGATCGTGATGTCGAACGGCATTTTGAGCCACAAGGTGATCTGGTCCGTGGCAGGATCGAAAGACTGAACTTCCATCGACAATCCAGTATTGAGTCCGCCCGCCGATGCTCCCCCGGTCCAGGTCAGCAGACCGTAGGCGAAGACATCGGATGCTTCCGCGCGAGAGCTATCCACAAAGATCTGCCGGTCCGTGATGGCAGTAACCGAGCCGGAAACGATATACGGTGAGGCGGAGCCAAAGTCGACGCCACATCTGACGTCCCCCAACGTCGCACGACAGGCGGGACTATAGAGTTCGATCAGACCGGCATTCAACTGTTGAGCGCGACTGCGGACTTCGGCAATGGCTATGTAGTCGCGCAACTCTATATTCCCAACGAGCCAATTCTGTGCCAGCAGGACCTTGCCCATGGTCAGATCAGCCCAGTTGACCAGAAAGACGTCGATAACAGCGCCATCGAACAAATTCCCCTCAATGTCAGCTTTAGTTATCCCAGCGTCATCAAAGGAGAATGCTACTTCGAGATTATCAACCCCCAGCCCGGCTTGTTGTTCGAATTGCGATAGGATAGTGCCGTTGACGGGATCGTAGGTATCGCCATCGATAACAAGTGGCGCATCATGGCCGGTGTGGAAATACTCTATCCCGTCGGTGCGGGTCAATTTCCAACAGGCAGCCACCGTGGTGAAACTTAAGCCAAAATGTGCGAGCAGGCTGGCGCCGATCGTTTTCACAACTTGAGCTCCACCAGCGGTACCGCCGTCGACAGTGCTTGGTAAGTTGAGAGCGTGACCGGTAGATCGTCCGTATCGAAACGCATCGGCACATCAAAGGAGAACGAGGCGGTCACTGCCACGCCGACGCCCGGGGGCGAGCTGAACGTAACAATCCCCGTGGTAATATCGATCGTCCACCCAGAGGACTGGAGCACGCCGGCGAGATAGACCGTGGTGCTGCTGGCGACCGGCTTGGATATCTTCCGGTCGTAATTCTGTCCGCCAAAAGAATACCGCTTCGAAAGTTGGAAGGCCTTAAGAGCCCCCGTGCCCGTACCGATGGGACTCAAGCTCGCCTGGAAATCGACCCAGTTCTTGAAGCGGAATCCGTGCGCCTTTCCCTGGCAGACCATGAAGAACTGCAGCAGCGAGAGCACGTCAGCTTCCGCCTTGACGCCATAGGCGACATTCCATTTCTCGATCGGTCGCGACCAATTCTGGTTGCGCGATTCCGTGCCGCCGGACCCAATGAATACATCAGTCGAGAAGCCCGGGCCACCCACTGAGTTGAATGAGATATCAGTTGGGAATTGGATCTCTAAGAATGCCATTAACGGTTCCTCCGAAACGCCTGTCCCGCGCGTACCTGAGCTTCTGCCATTAATTGACTCGAACTCGCTTTGAACGATGCCACGTCGGGAGTGACGACGGTCATCTGGATAGTTATAGAATCGCCGCCGCGCGTATCCCCCGCCGGGTTGACGCGGTCCCAGAATCCGGGCTGGTCGGTGGGCAACACCATCTCGGTGCCGCGTTCGCCCAGCAGCGCGATGGTCGGTCCGGTCACGATGCCGCCATCGGCAAATTTCGGCAGGCCGAGCCTATCAGCCAGCGCCTCGAGGTTGGGAGCTTGGGCTATTGTGCGGCGCATATCGGCCTCGACCGAACCAACGTCAATGCCGGTCATCGTACCGATGTCGGTCATGCCTCCGGGCAATGCCTGCAACCGAGTCTGGGCGGCATCCACCACGCGCTGATCAGCCTCAACCTGCACGGCCATCTCGGGCAATCCAAGGCTGCGCCAGAAATCCCCATCGTTGAGTTTGGGCATGGGAACAACGACCTCGGGACCGGCTTCGCCGATAAGTGCAAAGGTCGGTGATGTAATTAAGCCGCCAGAAGCAAAGGCGGGACTGAAATTACTACCGGATGGTAAATCCGGATTGCCGCCAGCAGCCGTCGTGGCGCTGCTCGTAAACAAATTGAATAGACCGCGGGTCAAAGATTGCGCCGCCAGGCGCGCAAACTCCTGAGCCATGTAGCGAGTGATGTCATTGATGATCGCCTTCACGAAGTCTCGGAATTTGACGAATTCCCCTTCCATGGTGCGGAAGAACGTATCTTCGAATGCCGAACTCATCGCCTCGGCCAGTTTGCGAGCATCTGCATCCAGTTCATTGAACCACTTCTCCCATGATTCTCCCCAAGCTTCGATCTCTTTTTCCTGATTCTCTAAATTTGCCTTGAAGTCTGCCGTTAACTGCCCGACGCGATCAGGATTAGATTTTTCCCATGCAAGTTGAAGATCAGCGAGGTTTTCCAACTGCAAAGCATAATACTCGGACCAAACGGATTCGAGTTCCGAGGCAGTAAGCGCATTACTTCGGAGCAGGATCTCGAGTCCGGCGATCTGCTGATCTCTGAAACCACTTGCCACAGTATCAAGACCAGCCAGCTTGGCGTTCGTTTCGGCAACCAGCTTGTTGATTTCGACCAGTGAGTTTTTTTGTTTGAGCAACTTCTCGATGGATTTTTCGAGTTCATTGCCGACGCGTGATTCCACTTCCGGTCGGGCAGCTTCGAAGGCCTGACTGGAAAGTCCAGGCGTGGAGAGCAGAGTCTGCAATTCCTCAAATTCTTTCCGTAGCTCGCGAGTGTCGAGCGAAATCTTCAGGGCATGCTCGGTCTCATTAAAGTCCTTGATCTTGAGGCTGATATCCTCGAGCGTGAGCCCAACCGCATTCCGCAGGTCGGTCATCTTCTCGATCTCAAGCTTCAGCTCTTCAGTCCGTTGTTTGGTATACTCTGCCCACGACTTTTCGAGAGTGCTCGCCGAGAGCAGCCCTGAGTCCAGTAGCTTCTTCTGTTCATCGATCAGCCGCTGGATGATGCTCGCCTTCTTTTCGATCTTCTCTGCGTCGAGCGCAGCCTGGGCAGCCTGGCGGTAAGCCGCCTTGGCCGTCGCACCCAGGTTATCATATCTCTGGGCTTCCAATTCGATGCGCGCGAGTTGAGATTTGCTGTATGGTCCCCACAGGGCGTCGAGCTCAGCCACGGTCAGTTTCTGCGAAGCGAGGATCGGCTGATAGAGTGCTATAGCACGATCAAGCGGCGCCTTTTTCGCGTCGATCTTTGCGTCCGCAAGTTTTAACTTCTCTGCCTCGATGATCGCCGCTTTGGTCGCTGTCGAAATGTTCTCAAGGGCGTTCAGTTCTTTTTCAAGTCGGCCGAGCTGCAGACCAGTATAATCCGACCAGATCGCATTAAGCTGGCTCGCGCTGGCTTTGCCGGAACTGATCAGAGATTCATAGGCTTGTAAAGTGCGAGAGATAGTTTCATCGTCGAGCGGCCCTACTTCTTTTTTGGCCGCGGGTTCCTGCTCTTGCTTTCTGCGTTCGCGCTGGAAGTCACTAAGAAGTTTAAGGAACTCCGCACCCTGCTCTCTCAGGAGTTTTCTGGCATTATTAAAACCATTTGACGGGTCAAGTACATTGAATTCATCGCTGAGTTGCCTGAGTAGATCCAATTGTTCTTCGCGAGTCAATTTCAGAGCTGCCGTCCGACGATTGAGTTCCCGAACGAATGCCGGTTGTTGCCTCGCCAATTCATCGGTCTGACCGGCAAAAAGCTGTCCCAACTGTCCACTACTGCGTTGTGACTGGAGAAAAGCAGCCGGCTGTGCGTTTAGTCCTCTCAATGCACCTTCAGCGAGTTTGACCTCGGCAGCTTTGGATTTTAACTCGTCAATGGCAGCATTGATAGCGGCACGATTCTGACGTCGATTGTATGCCTCTTGAGCATTTATATTCGCCCTGAGTACATCGGTATTGATCTCGACTGCCTCATTGAGCGAGTTCCATCCGCTTACTGCACCTGGCATGAATGCAGCGATCTCGGCTATGATGTTGCGCTGCTTTCCCTGTTGCTCGGCATTAAGTTTTCCGGAAAGAGTCAGGAAATCATATTGTGTCGCCAGAGACCGGATTCGATCGCCTTGCTTGGTATAATCAGTCGCTTGCTGTGACGTTAAAGCGAGCAGGTCGCTCGCACTCTTGGTTGCCCGATCCAATCCTCCGACAAGCGCCAGCAGATCATCCAGAGTTTGGTTTAGCCCGGGAGATAGCTTGTCAAAGAGATTTTCAGCTACATTCGAAGTTTCTGAACTGAGCAGAGCCATCTTCCCGGCCGTTTTCTCCATTGCGGCCGCTGCTCTGCCACCAAATCGGCTCTCCAACTCTGCCAACAATTGATTGATCTGTTGCTGCTTGGGCAGAGTCTTATCGATCTGAATGCCATAGCGCCCAAGCGCATTAACGTCCGAATCAATAGATTTTCCGATGAGGTCTGCGGCGGATACGAGTTCCATGTCCTTGGCGACGGAGAGATCCTGAGCAGCCGCAACGAGACGGTAAGAATCAGCGAGATCGATATTGGCATCCAGTAATCTGATCTGTCCCAGAGCAATCGACTCATCGTCGACACCGGTCGCTTGCTGCCGGGCGGCCGCGAACGTTTTCATCTTGGCAATATTCTGATCGACCTCAAAGCCGTGCAGCTTCAATGAAGAGGCTACATCGTTCCAGACCTTCTCGGCGTTGGTGCCTTCCGAGATAATGAACCGGACCAGTCGCTGCGCTCCCTGAACAGAGATATAAGCACCGGCCACCAGCAGTAGCGATCGGCCCAGACCGACCATCATGTTCTGGAGTCCCTTACCGCCTTCTTCTTGCTTGTTGAATTGTGCGGTGGTTTTATCGATATCCTGCTGACGTTCGACATCGGCCGCCAGTGACTTGATCGAATCGGCAAATGCTTTCGTGTTCCGTTTGGCGCGTTCCTCGGCCGTACCGATTCCATCAAGCACGCTCTTGGCCGACGCGCCGAGTTTCCCCAGACCCGTTTCGGCTTGGCGCAGATCCCGTTCAAGCGCGTCAACGTCCAGCCCGATCGATGCAAATAATGTCCCGAGATTAGCCATGTTGCTTCTTCTTTCGAACTTTCGATTTTAAGAATGCCATTGCTTCGTTCATCTTAGATTTGGTTTCTTGCATCGTTTGACCTACGCTTGCTCGCAGGTTCTTCGCAAATTCCGGAATGAAATCCGATGGTTTGAACGGCGGCTTCCGATGATCGCGATGACAATTCGCAATCGTCGAGGCCACAATCCCGGAACGCAGGAATTCCATGTCGCTGCCCCACGGTTCCAGTTCGTAGAATTCGATCCAGTCGCGAAATTGCCGGCTCGTCAGTCTGTTGAGCAGATAGTCAGGGTGTGCCGCCCCGAGAGCAAGCGCCAGGCGAAAAGCAAAGCGCTGCTCCGGGTCGGCTATCAGTTTTTTACCGCTGCCTCAGAATTGCTCTTCAGTCCGGACAATCTCGACACTACGTCATAGAGCCGATTGATGACCACGCCCGAGGATTCGAGGAGTTTATTCATCTCCTCGTTATCGAACAGACGATCTCCGGTTTCATCAACTAACGCCATGCCGACGGCGAGGGACGTATAGGTTGCGAGTTGGCCGGCTTCATCGGACTGACGGAAACTCCGCCCGAGTTCCAGCCGTTCCTTTGCAGTCAACTCGCGAACACGTACGATGCCACCCCACTCCGGGACATCCACGTCCTCGGTAGCGAGCGGCTGGTTGAGGATATCTTCCTTGCTTAGGAGAGACATATTGTTTCCTGCTTTCGATTCGGTTAGTGGTTTCATCGATGCCTATAATCTTACGCCGGCTCGGCGAATGATCCGGTGATCTTGATGGTGATATTGAACCGCACCGCGTCACCGGTTTGCGCCGTGATCGGAAGTCCCTTGATGCGTCCCACAAACACATAATCGGTGGCATCTGAGAATATGAGTTTCATGTTCTTCAGAGCACCCGAATTGAACAGGGTCAGCAGGGTCGCGTAGCCGGCCTGCGTCCAGTTGACCTCGCCGGTGATCTCGCCGGCTTCTTTGAATCCCGCGATGTAATCACGATAGCCGGAGCTACCCAGATGGCTGACGTCGATATCCTCCGACGTCATTGTTGGGCCATTGATGCTCCGGAGTTCGGGGATGGCCGTGAAGACCTCGGTCGAAGCGCCGTTGCCGATACTCAGTACGGCTCCCAGTGATGAAATTGCGTTTGAAGCCATTGCTTACTCCTTAGGTTGACGTTCTGTGAATCTGAAAGTTGATTGACAATTCCGGTCTGTTATTATTATCGCGGCCCAGCGACATGATATCTCCTTTAGCCCAAATGCCGATATAGCGCGTATCGCCGATGGTGGTATTGTGTAAGGCCACCAGGTAGGCTCGAATGGCGATCGCCAACTGGTAAACCGTCTCATAGTCCTCGCGCGCGCCCCGCACGCGAACCTGCACCGATGGCCGCCAGTACTCGAAGTTCTGCTCCGGATCACTGCCCGAATAATCAAAAACGGCGACGATCGCGTCCGGTGTCTCAGGGAGCACACTGACGAACAGGTTGGTCCCCTGGGCCAGCCCGGTCCCTGAGACGCCGTCGAGCAGGGTCGCGATGTCGGTGGCCGGCGTCGTCATTCCGACTCCTTCGCGGCTCGTTCAAGGATCGCGATGATGGGAACCTCCTGCAGAGCAGTTTCAAGGAACTTTGCCTGGCCGACGTTATGCCGGAGTTCCACTCTTTCGTGCACAAAGGGTGCATACGATGCTGTGAGTCCTATCTCCACCACCGGCCCAGAACTTCCCTCATATGGAATGACGTAATGCGATGCTTTCAGATTGCCTGTGGGACCAACCGGTGTCAGTTCCATCGAGCGGCGCTTGACCTCGAGCCCGGCTTCCCACATACCCGCGATCGTGCGTTTCTTGAGCGCCTCCACTTCCTTGTTCAGGTTGCGCAGCACTTCGTTGAGCCCTGTAAAGTATCGCTTGCTCATAGCCAAGCCTTTCGCAGCGTCGTATTCGCATCCACCGATGGCACGGCACCCGTGGCCCGGACTTCATGAGCTCCGGCAATGAGCAAAGGATCAGTCTCAGAGAGATCTTCTTCGAGCCCCAGCCAGAGATAATCCCCCGGCAACACGTAGCGATCGACATAGACGACCGCGCGTGACAGCGATTCCCGTTTGGCCAGATCCACAAACTTCTCCTGCTTATCTTCCCAGCGACAAGTGATCTCCATCTGCTCGGCGAAGCTGGGCTTGCCATACTTGTCACTGGTCCGACCGGTCCAGAGGACGGCCGTCTGTCTGAAGAACCGGTTCAGATTCACCCGAATGCCTCTATGTCTGCCTCGCCCTGGACTTTGGAGAGCAGCCCTTTGAAATCAAAGAGCTGTACGGTTTGCCCCTGAGGACTCGAGGCCAATCCTTCGCCCACAGTCGATGTGGCGAAATAGGTGATCGCAGCATCTCCGATCTCTTCGCTTTTGACCCGAGGATCCCGCATCGTGATAAAATGAGCGGTCAGGTGCTTCTCGATCTGGATCAGGATCTCTTCGTCGTAGGCTCCGTCGCACCGGGCCGTAACTAAGACATTCGCGGCCGTCAGAAACGGAGTTATCTCTTCGTTGCTGAGCAAGGTGTCGATGAGCTCTTTCACTTCAGCTTCTGTGGTACGTGCCATTGCTTACTCCATCTCAGGCATCGAGCCGCTCGCTTTGGGACTCTCGTTTGAACACAAAGGTCTCGATATCCTCACGGCCGAGGACGGTTTCCATAGCATTGCATTCTTTCAACTGGAACCCCAGCCCCTTGAACCATCTGATCAGACCGCTCCGCGTGAAATACCAGAGATGTTCGCCAGGTTTGAAATGCCGGCTCTCCCGAACATGGGCTTCGTCGCGAAAGATCGGCAGGGTCACAAACGCAAAGCCCTTACAGGCTGCCAAAACTCTACTGGCATCGGGAATGTGTTCGAGTGCGTCCCAGAAGGTCATGTTTGAAAAGCCATCGCGCGGATCACGGAAGATCCCGCGCTCGTGTAACCATATCACACCTACAGGATTGACGTCATGCCCGAATGTGGTCCCCTTGCGCGTTTCGATGAAATGGCCGCAACCGATGCCGATGTCAAGCACCGGCGCGGTCGAGGGGAGGTATGTATCCACCAATTCGACCCGCTGCTGGGTGATCTTCTTCCCCATTGGCGTCGATGAGCGGCGGACGTATTCATCCCAATAGGATTGTCCATAAAACTCTGCCGCAGGCTGCTGGGGGCAATACCCGACGCCAAGATCGGGGATCCAGGTCATTCCATTGTCTTTAGACATTCGCGAGTTCTTTCCTGTTGATAAGTGACATGATATGACCCGTTATGATGGCGGGGTCAAAGTCGTCTACCTCCATCGGCACATACAGGCTTTCCGGGCCAACCCAGTTTGTGTGGAAGCCAACATGCTGATAACGATCGCGATTCCAGATCATCACCGTGGGTACGCCGAAGTAGGTGGTCAGAATCGTGTTGCCGTTGGCAAATCCGATCATGGCATCTGCTCCGCGAAGCAGCGCGAAATACTGATCAGGATCGGTCCTCCCTATGAGGTTTTCGATGGTGACTCCGCTGATCCGCTCCGCAAATCCCTTGTCCCAGGGCAGTCCCACCATCAATATCCGTCTGCCCGGAAGAGCGGATTGCAGGTTCCTCACCAGGTCAGCAACTCGCTGGGGTGTGATGATCGCGGTCCAGCGATCGAACATCTGAGCGAGGCCCGAGAAATACAGCAGCACCCATGGCCCCTTTGCGATCTGTTCCTCCCAATAGTCCACCTCAGCATGGGTCTGTAAGATCGGGTAGTCCCAGTTGATCGGTGCGGCATCGAGGGCAGGCTCGAGCGGAAGACCCGCTTCCAGATAACCATTAAGCGCGATGACGAAGTCAAAGCCCCACTTATCGCACATCACTGGATCTGTTTCTTTACAGAATCGAATTATCTCACTACGATCGGATACCTGGAAATAATCAATAAAGCGGACGAACGGGATTCGAGTCACGAATTCCGCCGATCGCCGCGGGCCACCGGCGTCCCATATCCAGACATCGGCGCCGTTGTAGCCATTCGCCGCGAGAAAGCCCTGCAACTTGAGCATTACCCAGTGGATATCACCAAGCCCGGGCGGCAACAAAACGGTTGCGCGACCGGGTGTCTTTTGATATCCGCGAATGGAGTTTCTATTGGGATGCATGCTCCACCTGTGCTGCGAATTTGGCGGCGGCCTCGACCGCGCTTGTGTTGGCAACGGAATCATATCGATAGGTCGAGCCAAGCTTGTTCGGGTCGACCCAATTGGTCTGCATCCCCTTACAGAAATAGCCAGACCAGAACATGTAAGTTGGAGTGCCCAGGTGCGTTGAAATGATAGTATTACCACCACACCAGCCAACGAATCCGGATGCGGAGCGGATGAGTCCCATCAACTCGTCAAGGCTGGTCTGACCTACCAGATTCTCGACCGGCGCAGAGACCTGAGACAATAGTTCTTTGGCGAAGCGCTCATCCCAACGAGATCCGGTCAATAGCAATCGATACTCCGGCATGGTTTCGTGCAGCGTATCGAGAAATAGGGCGATTCTGGCGGTTGTCCAGGAGGCCAACCAGGTGCGAAACATGCCTTGATCGGAGAAATAGAGCAGCAGGTACTTGCCGCGCGAGAGCTGCTCGCCACTATACCTGAGTTCCTCCGGAGTGGTCCGGAGCGGATAATCCCATTCGATGGCGCAGTCCGACAGAATCTCTGACAGCGTGCGCCCCTGTCTGAGCGAGCCATTGACGCACAGGAAATGATCGAACCCTTCGAAGGGAGTCACGACGTCGCGCGACCCGAGCATGTAGCATTCATTGAATATTGACCGAGTCCGATTGGTCAACGGCTGATGCCAGTAACCTCCGGATCGGCAACTCAACAAGCGCTGCACATATTCAAGGCTCCGCGGCCGATCATCGAAATCCCAGACCCAGACTTCAGGATCGTCAATATGATGCACCTCGCAGAAAGATCGCAGCTTGAGCGCCACCCAATGCAAATCGCCCAGTCCCGGGATGACAAGAATCCTTGTGCTCACTGCCGGGCTCCAGTCGAATAGAGACGGGGTATTTCAACTTCGCTCGGCCGCGGCCTGCCGTGGAAACAGACAACTGCCGCGTCCTCTGGGATCTTCCCGGATGGCTTTACATCAACTTTATAGCTGTAGATGCCCGACTGCACCTCTTGAGCGAAGACTACAGGAACTTGCGAGCGCTCGAGCTGCTCACGGATATACTCTTGATCGCCGCGGTGGTAATTGCACCCGACGCCATGAACAAGTTCTGACCATCGTGCGCTCTGTGCGAACTTTGCGAACTTCAGGGTGAGCCAGGACAGGTCGCAGTTCCATGCCATGATCCCTGAAGCGGCGTTCCCATGATAGAAATCGCGGAGCATGAGGACGGCGTCGGTAGGAGTCAAGGCCCACTCACAAAGCTGCTCGATCGGTCTGAGGATCCAGGTGTCGAGATCGAAGTAGAGCACGGGTCCAGATATCCGGAACAGTTCCATCTTGGCCCACCAACCCGGCCAGGTGTATGTCAGAGGCAACGCGATATCGACGATCGGAAGCACTTCATCCGGCCGATCGGTGAGACAGCAACTGCGATGATCTATGCCGACTCCTCGTTGGATCGCCGCGAACAACTTGGCCACGTCGGTGCGCGTGAAATCTCCGCCGGATCGATACACGCAGGCAATGGTGATCATGATGTGATGCTCCCGTCGCTATGGCGATATTTGACCTTACCGCTATCCTCGCCAACAAGCACGATCGGCGGCTTCTGCGGTTTTGGTGGCACAACATTCGTTCGATAAGGCTCTCGAAACACTGGCTTCACTGATCCGAAGGGGACAATTGCTCCGCCTTCATTTCTGAGCCCTAAAATGATGAGTGTGACCACTGACGAAATGGCCACGATCGCCACTATCAAGATTCCCCATTCGTTTGCGGTCAGCATAAGACTGCCTCCTCGATGGTGCACTTCGGAAAGCAGTCGATCGCGCTGTCCGGGCATGCGTTGATGCATGGAATATTGAGTTTCTCAAGATCTCGCGCGATGGGTGGAAAGCGGTTTCGCATCACTTCGTAATTGCCGACCGAGGCATGCGTCCCATCTTTATGGAGGTAATCTCGGTGATAATTGTTGTGGCCATTTTTCTGCTGCATGTCAAATCCCAGGAGCACGATCTTGCCGGCCCCCAGAAGCGTCGCCAGGTTGATCGCGCAGGCTCCCGAGGACAGGTTCCAGTGGAGCACGGCCGGTTTGGTCGACAGACCCATGGCGTGTGCCTCGCGGAACACGACGCGAATACCAGGACGGTTGAGATGTTCTTCGCGCACGGTGATTTTCAGGCCGCCGAAGTCTTCTAAACCTTTGCCATATAGGTCCGGCCAAAGCGGATCGCCGTAGAACATGACGTCAAACTGCCCCAGTCGAAACGCGCAGTTGACGGCAATGACCCGGCGACCATCAAGAACTCGCGAATCGAATCCTGCCAGCGACGGTCCGCCACCAATGACGAAGACGGTATCGCCAGACCAGACCTGAGGAATGCTCCAGTATTTACTGTGCACCCTCGCCCTCACCGGATTTGTTGTCCGCATCGCCTTGATCACCAGCACCCTCGTCTGTTTTCGATTCGACTTCCGCCTTCTCGGCTTCCTCAGCAGCTTTCACTGCCGCTTCGGCCTCTTCCGCAAGCACCTTTGCGTCGTATTCTTCGACGGTAATTCCGGCAATAGATTCGGCTTCCGCCTTGTGCAGCCGCCGGGAATTGATGGCCACTCCGGTGACGGGGTGGATGACATCGAAATAAGCACCGCCGCGATGTTCGAGTTTGAATCTCAGCTTCGGCTTGGGCTCAGAGATCGGATCTAAAGCGACGAAGTCCGATTTCATTCCCTCCGGGATCTTCCATTGGCTATCGTCGACGATATGTCCCGGATAGACATCGAGCCTCTGAGCGCCATTGCGGAGAACGTGGCGGCCTTTGTTTTCCTTCAGCCTATATCGCATGATTCCTCCAATGAGAGTGCCGGCCGACTGTTTACAGCCGGCACATGGTTATAGGTACACGATCAATGATCGAGCAGACTATTAGCTCACCGTTCCCTTTACGATGCCGCAATTGCCATCGTAATCCTGCCCCAGACGGGGCAAGCGCATACAGATGACCTTGTTGTGCAGGTCTTCGTACGGCGACGGCCCTTCCCACGGGATATTGGCAGTCGGCATACCTTCGGCCACCTGCACGGTCTGCTCAGAAAGCTCGATCAACAGCGGAGTGTTGGTCGGCAGCTTCGGCGCCACCTGGCAAGCGACAATGCCGTCGATGTCGAGGATCACCTGCTGCACGTTACGCGCATCGTAATCATAGCAGCGGCGAGCCAGCACCGTACGCCAAGCATCCGGGACGAAGAGTGCCCACGGGCCATAATGCTTCTTGGTCGTGGACGTGAGGATCAGCTCGAGAACGTCCTCGACGATCTGCACACCGGTCTTTCCGGAAGCATCCCAAGCCGCACCGATCGTCGGGTTCTGCGTCCCGGTGAAATCAAGCAAGCCGTACAGCGGCGCACTCTTGTAGATCAGCGTAGTGGAGCGTCCGTTGAGGAAGACATCCTCAAGCAGATCGCCCACCTGGAAGGCGGCATCCGCGGCCAGCGAGGTATCGAGCGGCGATCCCTGGTTCTGCGACATGTTCAACTCGCGGATATCGATGTCGTAATCCTTGAAGATGAACGGCAGAGGGATGTACGACCGGCTGTAGACCTGCCGATCGTTCGGGGTGCGCTGAGACGGCCGCATGCCGAGCTGCGCGGGAGCGGTTTGCGATACCGCATCCCGACCCAGTAGCGTGGCAGAGAAGCCGTCAAACGGAAAGCGCAATGCCCCGCCGTTATAATTGTACAGGAAGTTCAGGATCACCTGGGGCGCTGTGGCCACCGTGATCACGGTCCGGTCGATGCGCTTCCAGTCCTCTTCGCGCAACGTGGTCACGTTGGCAATGAGGCGTCTCTTCTGGTAGGCACGCCGGATCTCATTGATGTCTTTGCCCAAAGAGAGCACACGGCGAGTTACTTCACCCTGTCCCGCTCCTTCGGCCATTATCTCGAGGTTTGCAGCCATTGCTTGTCTCCTTTTGGCAATTGCTTTCGCATTAGTGTCATTCAGTGTTGTCAGCGATCGCTCACAGCCTTTAGCCGCGCGTGATCTTTACCCGAATCCGACCGGACGGATCGGCTCCAGCCGAACCCGACATATTGACTGCCTCAAGAGCAGTCGCGATGATCGAGCCGACCTTGACCGTGCCGGCCGAAGTGTCAGCCACGACCTTGCGCAGCGTTCCGCCAGCACCGGATTCCAGTTTGTCGCCGATCGCGACGTTTTCACCGTCGAGCAGCAGCGCGTAGACTTCGTCTCCTTCGCGCAGCCAGGCCACTTGAACGAGATCGTCAGTGGAGTAATCGAGAGTGATAGCCCCCCCACCGATGTTTTCCTTGGCTATCAGTGGGGTAATGGCTCCACCGGCGGTGGCGTGCTTACGCACCTTGCCGGTGGATAGAAGTTCGACGAAATGTCCGGGGGTGATTCCGGCATTTGCCTGATAACTCTCACTCAGATTCGGATTGTATAATTCATCCGCTTTGAGGAGGATGGTGTTGTATGCCATGGGAATGCTCCTTCTTATGACATGTTGAATTCGTTAATTGTTATCCTCGACATTCTCTCGATCCCGTCGTGGATTATTTCTTCTCCGCTGCCGCCACGGCGGGCACTTCGGTTGGAATGTCAGGCACGCTGTACGCGCCAAAATTGTCCTGCGAGGTCGGCGCACTGCCCACCTGACCGGTGTAGTCAGCCACGGTTTCGGCCTTGATGCCGATCGAGCCCGCCAGCTTACCCAGCTCGGTCAGATCCTTCAGCTTCAATTCCTCCTTGGTGAACAGGCAGCCCTGATTGGCGACGATCTTCTCGATCAACCCATCTTTGGCCTGCTGTTCACGGGTCATCATCCCGCGCACGACATCGCTCACCTCCTTCGGGGCGGTAGCGAGAAACTGCTCCATTGTCTGTGGCTTAGGTGCCTCCGCTATAGGAGCGGGAGCTGCCGGTGCAGCGGCAACAGGCGCTGCCGCAACGGTGGTCGGAGCCACAGCCGCAGGCGGTTTGAGGCGTTCGGCCCATTCATTGAGCTTGCACTCGGTCAGGCCCATCAACATCGGTCGATCTTCTTCCTTGAAAGGGGTCCGGTCGCACGCGATGAGATCCTTGATCAGATCCTCTTTGGTCTTCATCACACTCTCCTGGTGAATGGTTACATTTGCGGTCGTGGAAGCGACCGGGACATATTCTGTTTTTTCGACGACCTCAATGGGGCCATCAGCCACGACAACCTTATTGGTAGTTGCGTCGACGCTGAAGCCGCGCTTATACATGCTCGTGCTGGTCGTACTGCCCGTCATGTTATTGCGCCGCGAGGTGCGGTAAATGAAATAGTCGTCGTAGACTTCCTTGAGATAGTTATAGAACTCAGTCGAATCGAGGCTGTTGACGAAATCCCAGAGTTGCTGGGATACCTCGTCATGCGACAATTCGTTCGCGACGATCCACAGCGCCTTATCGTCGAGGCTCATGAGGAAAGCGCGATCCTCTTCGGTGAAATCATTTCCCTTATCCGAGAACAAGGCGTTGATTCGGGTTTCTTTAGTGTCGGGGCTTTTCGCTCCGAGCATCGCGCGCAGGAAACTCCATTTTCTTGGCATAGGCATAGCTGGCTCCTTGGAAATTGGTAGAATGATCTTCTGATTAGCTCGCACACCGCACCCATCCTCCCATGAGCAGGCGCCTGAGGCTCCGGGCAGCAACGCAAGATGATCGAAACGGATATTGGTGACCACCTCGTCATAGGTTTCGCCATTCCAGACGCCGGTGGTTGCGGTCGCATCGCCCATGATCCCGAGTGAAACGTCGATCTGTTCGCCATTCTGCAACATCTCGATGAGACGCTGGGGTGCGCGGGCAGCATCTATCCACGCCTCGCCACGCAAGCGCTGGTTTTCGGCGCTGACATTGGAAACGCGGCCGATGATAAATGATTCCCCCTCAGGACTGTTGGCCGGCACGAGTTCCGTTGCGTTCATCGGGTGGTAAAGCGTTGTCGCCTGCCCCGAGAGCGTGTCTGCACCCGCGCTAATTTCTGCAAACGAATAGAAACTCCGCGGTCCCGGCTGACCGGGTGCAATGATCCCCTGGTGTACTCCCTCGACCATGCCCACAAAAGGCACGACAAAATGGCGGCGGCCGTCGAGCGTTTCTTCACGCACAATGGCACCGCCAAGACGACAAGCGATATATTTGAGGCTCATGCGACCCTCCGGTGACTGTGCAGGGGGCGAACGTTATCCGTAATGCGATTGCGCGCGATATACGGCTTAGCGGCGCAGCGGCACTGCGGATGAACGGGGATCATTGACTCTATTTCATCGAGGCTGAAGACCTTCCCCTGAAGCGCTTCACATTCAGGACATACCCTGTCATCACCGGCCGTGCTAAATTCCGCCTGCACCTCGACGGTCATTGCGGCATCAGCGCGACGTAATTCGTTGATATTTGCCAGATGATGCGCCCGAATTACTTCAGTCCGGGCGATCATGCGCGCTCGGTTCAGCCCGATCTTGTCGAGCCCTGACGCGATATCTTTGACCATCTCACGCGCCATCGTGAGCGGCGATTTCCCTTCCGCGATCCCGCGCGTCAGATTGGTGGTCAGTCCGTCGATCAGTTTGCGCCGGGCATCCGCGTTGACGACTTCCATTACCGTCTTGAGATCTTCGAACGTGCGGGTATAGAGCACACCGACGCGGTCAGCGTGCACCGGGAGATTAAAGGCGGTGACGACCATACTTCGGCCAGGCAACGATCCCTGAAGCGGCAGTTCAAACTGTGCCCGTTCCAACTCTGTCTGCGCGCGTCCGATACCGAGCCGATAGGCAGATTGAATGTAGACATCAGTCCAACCGACGTTGATGGCGGTGTTGGTCCCGGGACGCAAGACGACTTGAAGGATGCCTGCCTCTTCCTGTTCTTTAAGCCAGAGCAGGAAGGCCTGTACTTTCGCGGCGGTGTCGCGTTCGAACGCAAACTCGCGCGGCCGAGCTGCTGCCAGCGAACGCATCAAGGGCACCTCAATTGGCTGGATCCCAAAGCAATCGTTGTCGACGATCGAGAGCCGGATCAACCGTAGCAACTCACGGAGGCGCTTCGCCATATCGCCTTCGAAGCGACGACGGAGACCGGAGGTCCGACTGGGATCAAGCTGACTGGGTGTCGGCATTATCTATTCTTCCACCTTGGAAGGTTCTGGTAATAGACCACCGAGTCACTGACCGGGACCCGGAATTTCTGAACTTCCACGATCTTATCATTAAATCGATTCTTGATTGTCGCGCGATAGCAGCTGCTATCGTTGGTGAAGAGTTGGTTGGGATACAGATTGACCAATGCCAGCCCGTTTGCGTCTCCCCGGAACCGCATCTGCTCGAAACTGGCTGCGATCAGCGAATTGTTGATCCTTAGCAGTGAGTCAGGATGCGCGGCGAGCAGTTCGACGGTAACCGCCAGAGAGTCATTGGCTGTGCCATCCGGTTTCTTTAGCAAGAAGGCGACGGTCGAGGTAAGGGTGTCCGAGTCAACCACAATTGCGGCGCAGAATCGCATGGTGTCGACCCCCACACCGGAGACGGTGAAGGAATCTGTCTCCGGCAGATAGCGAGGATCGGCATGCAGCCTGACCCAGTTCCCCGCGTTGAGTCCAAGTGCAGCTCGTCCAAGATTGTCGGTGGTCACCATATATGGATCAGCCGACTGCGCTTGGTTGTTGAAATAGATCGCCATTTGTGGGACAACCTCGTCAGGCGCGGCGGACGTGTCGATCACGACAATCGTTCTTGTGTAGCCCAAAGAATCGCCGCAACTGGAGCCCCCTCCCCCACCAGCTCCAATGCGGGAGTAGTAGTAGGCCATCTTACTGGGATCTCCCAGGTTGTCCTGGTGGCCAACGGTATCTGCGTCATGCATTCGGTTCGTGATATTCGCGGCGAGTGCACCGGTATCACTCGGCGTGAGCGGAACAACTCCATCGACATTGACGACTTCCGCGTGGATCAGATTGATGCTGTCGCGAATTGCCAGGAGGCGCGCAATTAACGTATCCACTTCCGGTCTCAGCCAGACCTCTCCCCCGGATCCGCCTTCAACCGCGAGACGCAGGAAAGCAACCAACGTGGTATCATTATCCAGCGTCTGATCGAGCGTGTCTTTGATCTCCGTATATTCTCCCGGTGCGAGCTGGGCGGTCGTGCGCCCCGTGCTCGCGGTGATGGCGAGATCCGAGAAGTTCGTAGGGAAAGACTGTGACAACGAGTAGCCCGACTTATCAGCGTTCGAAGCGACCGTCACTCGTCCTGAACCGTCGATCGAGAAGAGGCTAAAGTTTGTAGGGAAGGTGGGCGGACTCCAGCCGTTGAGATTACCAACCTCCGCATGAACCAGATTCATACTATCGCGCAGAGCGAGGAGCCTTGCGATCAGGGTGTCGACCTCCGGGCGCAACCAGACTTCGTCGGCAACGCCACCGGCAGCCGCCAATCTCAGAAGCTGCAGAACGGTGCTATCGTTATCGAGGGCCTCATTGATTGTATCTTTGATCTCTGTATACTCACCAGCTTCCAAGGATGCAGTGTACCCGGTCTTATCGTTATTCGTGCCGACCGTCACATCAGCAACTTTCCGCTGTGCTATGGTAGTTGAGTCGCCACCTGAACCGGTGGCGATGCCCCAAACAGTTCGTTTGACCACACGAGCGACCACACCGGAATCAGCTCCAGTCGATGCTCCAGTCTGGCTATAATAATAGGGCATCTTGGTTGGATCGCTGATCTCAGCCTGGTGCCCTACCGTATCTTCTTCCGCGACCTGGAAAGCAGCTGTATCACCAATCGTAGTAGCCACACCGGGACCGAGACTCCCGACTGCGACATAACCAGTACTGGCAGTAATTGACAGATCAGAGAAATTAGTCGGGAAGGTTTGAGTTAAGGAGTAGCCTGTCTTGTCCGCATTGGTACCCACAGTCACACGGCCGGTTGATGCCGTGATCGCTAAGTCTCCAAAATTGGCAGGGAAGTTTTGGACGAGCGAATATCCAGTTTTATCGGCATTCGTCCCGACTGTTACCCTGCCGGTTCCGGCCGTAATTGAGAGGTCAGCAAAATTGGTCGGGAAGGTTGGAGGAGTCCAACCATTCGTGTTGACCACCTCGGCATGGACCAAGTTGACGGAATCCCTCATCGCGAGGACCCGGTTAATGATCGAATCTCGCTGTGCGGCAGTCCATACCTCGCTGCCGGCTGATATTGTAGAGAGAATGGCGCGAAGATAAGCAACGAGCGTCGTGTCATTATCCAGCGCTGAGTTGAACGCGCCCATACGAACCAACACGGAGTCAGTTGCGGCCGCGAAGGTTGATCGAGTCGAGATCGCGGCATCGAGGTTCGGAGCTTCAGATGCGTTGATTGCACTGGCTGCGATCTTGTTCGCGGTGATCGCGTCGTCCTGAAGCGTGACTCCGGTGGTCACCGAATTGACTGAGCCACTGACATTTCCGGCAACGGAGCCAACCGATCCCACCACATTGCCGCCGACATTGCCGGTCACCGAACCGACTGAGCCCGAGAGATTCCCGGTAATATTGCCGGTCATGCTGAACGTTTGTGCCGACGCGAGGACCTGGTTATTTCGAGTGACCGCAGAAGCATGATTAGTGAACGTGTCATTCGTTGCGTTCGTCCACATGAACTCAAGGTCCCAGTTGTACAGGTCGTCGAGGGTGAGGATCGTATCCTTGTAGCCGAGAGCTGAGATATCGACATCCACTGAGTCTATCAGGGTCGTATATTCCCGCACCCACCTTATCCGAACATCGGTATAGTCCGTAGACTGGAGATGAATTCGTTTGTCGAAGGTTGCAGCATCGAGGAACGATTGGCCTAAAGCCAAAACCATCAATGCACATACGATCAACTTCTTCATCTTAATATCTCCTCGAGGCTTTATCCGCCTTTTGCCGGAATCCAGCTTGATCGGCCTGATATAGAGAATTGGGCAGCGACGACACGACAGGAGTCGAATCGGCAATGGCGACGCCTATAGCAAGTGCATCATCACTGGACTGTGTCCACCCCATCGTTACATCTACAGTAGAAATTATATCATAGTAATAGACACCCATAGTCTGAGATGTAAAATCGAACGCATAAGCCGATGTCCAATTAGCTAACGGGGTATTGCTTGATGGAGCATTTTCTCCGGAATGAAAGGCTTCGGCACAAAACGATGATACTCCACCAAGTGCCAAAGTTGCACTCAGGCTTGTGCCACCAGTCGTAGTAATCGTAATATCGATGTCTTGTACTTTTGTTAGACTCGTAGTACCTGTTACTGTTATAGCAGTAGCCGTTTTAACCGAAGTATTTGTTACGGTCACTACGACTGATTGAGTATTGGCAGGAACTCCAGCACCAAGAAAATATGCGTAAACAGTTCCAGGTTCACCGGTAGCACGGGCAAACGGCGAACCGGTTACCTCTGTCATGTTTACTCCGCCGTAGGTAACACCAGAAACCTCGTCTGTGGCTCCGACATTTTGTACGATAAAGACAATGACTCCTTTTGGTGAAGCTCCTGCGGTATGATTCCAAGTCAAATTACCAGTCCCCGGAGTTCCATGCGATGTTAAGGCATCGAAAGCCACAGCATAGGTCATGCTACAGGAGCCTAACAACAATATGAGTATCAGTTTAATCAAATTCATCAGTATGCTTTCGGCTTTCCAATGAGCCACGCCTTTGCGATGTAGACCTTGCCAGCCGCGTTCGCGTTGAAATTAGTTCGGAACCGGGCCACCCAACTGGAACCAGCCAGCTTGAAATCCCGATCCATTGGATAGGCGACATAGGCCCAGCTCGTCGAAGTGAGAGCGACATCCACCGATCTGATCGAGTCAGCTGCAAAGGCAGCGTCGCCGGAAGGATGAATGAAGAATAGGCTGTCGATAGTTGTTCCTGTGCCTGAGACTTTGTAGAGGATGCCGACAGAGTCCGCGTCGAACGTGCAGTCGACCGATCCTCCGACCTCGAAGGAATCATTGAGCGCGGTCGAAACATCGCTCGATGCATTCATCACCATCCACCGCTCAGCTGTTCCATTGAACCGACCGAAGTGAAGCTCCAGGGAGTCCGTCGCAGCCGGGAGGGTAGACCTCGCATAGACGTCCGTCGCCGGAAGCCTCGTCAATCGGTGCTGGATATCCGACCATGAGATCGCTGAAGCTGCGATGTTGGTCGAGTCGATCACATCTGCGGCGACGGTGAGTGAGGTCGCTCCAGTCACTTCGCCTGTGTGAGTGACGTTGTACTTATTGGTAGCACCTTCGGTCAGGTCATCGGTGGAAACCTGATTGGCTCCTGTGCCGAAATCTATGTGCGTGTCGTCGATGCCATCGGCTTTGACTTCAAGCTGACCTGAAGCCGTCGTGTCTATTGAATTGTTATCGAAATCGGCGAGGCCGAAGAACCTGGCGGCGATGTACGCTCTCACCGCAGCGGAATCTACCACAAACCGCATCACATCATAATCGGTCGAGTCTTCTCGCTGGATATCGAGCCAGGCGCCCTCCTTTATCTTAAGGAGATTATTAAGGATCGAGTAATATGTCGAGCCGTCGAAGATCGAGAGCGAATCTTGCGTCCCTGAACCAGCACCATCGTCCGTATTTGGCGCCCATGCAGTACCACTCCATTCTAATACTTGACCAGTACTGGCACCAGATTGCGCGATTATGCCAGGCTCCATTTTATCGTTGTCCGTCGCGTCACCCGCCAGTTGATCCGGGTCAAGATCGGTAGCGCAGGAGTCGTTTGCCCAGCCGAGAGAATCCGGCGTCGGAGTGGTTTGGAGTTTCTGTATTTGGCCGTTTGTTCCTGTAGTGGTAGGGAGACTGTAGTTTGTGAACGTGATCTTTCCTGTCGTGGAGACGGTGAATCTGTCGGCGACACCTGATCGACGAAGCACGAAATCATCAGTCGTGGCGTTGTGCTTGATCTGCCATTGCCCTGCTCCAACTTCCTGAAAGAAGATAGATGGATCGCCGGATGTCGCATCGAGGACGATATTGGCCGAAGCGCGTTCGATTTCAAGTGGGCCTGCCGGAGTCGTGATTGCCGCTCCGATGCCGACGTTATTGTGGAATATCACTTGACCGATGAGTCGGCTCGTCCCGGCTACGTAGAGCGAATCATTAATCGCCAGAGTATCTGTCTTATTGAACTTGACAATGTCAGCCGTTGACCCGCTTATACCCGCCGTGACATTCGGCGCCAGATAATTCTCGATGATCAAGTTCTTCGACGATGAAGTCAAAAGGAGACCATAAGCCTGCGTACTGTTCGGGCTGGAGCATACGTTGCCGCGTACGTCATTATGCAAGCAACTGTTCAAAGCAATTCCAGCGAATGTACCAGAAGTAAGAGAGTCGTTATTGACGCAAACATTGCCGCTGATCGTCGAGAAGTCAGTTGAGAGAAGATAGATGCCGTTCTGCTCCGCCTTCTGAATGGTGTTGTTGGCGATCGTGATGTACTCGCCTCCTGATGCGCCTTCCGAGTAGATGCCGTGACCATTGGTCTGGGATACGACGTTGCCGGTCACTGAACTGTAATGAGAACTCTCGAGGTGAATGCCATAGCCATTGGCACCGTAGACCTTGTTGCCGGTCACGGTGCAAAAGTCGCCCGCGACTCTGATAGCAGTCGTATCGCAGGCATAAACCAGGTTATCGGATATCACGTAATGATCCCCAGATGCAGCATTGATCGCATTGTCGGTCTGGTCGTAAAAACTGTTCCCGGTTATCGTGATGTTCTGCGACTGGACGCTGACGGATGAAGTATAAACTCCGCGCCCGGCGCACTCGACAAAGCTATTGCCTGAGACGGTCGTATTGTAGCCCTCTTGCAAGTGCACCGTCGTCTGGTTGCATCTCAAAAACAGATTGTCAGAAATGATGATATTCCTGAGCGTGTCGCCGCCCTCAATGTTGACGTCGATCGCGGCTCCACCGGCAGTGATCACATTACCATAGATCGTGACCTCTGAGGCTTTGCATAAAACTCCGGATGGAATTAACCCGCCGAATAGGTAGCCGATTGGCTGTCCGGCGATCTTGTTATTGCTGATGATGATTCGGCGAGTCGTGAGCCCACTGGCCGTTATCCCTTCTTCCCCGTTCGCCCACAAGGTATTCCCGGATATCTCAACATCCGTAGAACCATTACGGACGGCGATCGCATCCTTGTCTGCTCCCGCGATGAAACATCCCCTTATCGTCGACTTGGATATATTCTTGAACGAGACGACATCAGCGGAATCCGGTTCTGAGTAACTGGCATAAGCCTTGCCGCCATCCAGGGAGAGGTTTTCGATAACGATCCCCGTATTGCCGGCTGTCGTGTCTGCGTTCTCGATCATCGTCCGAGTAACGGCTCCGGACATCTTGAGCGTCGCCCCTTCGCCGCTTCCGATGATGCTGGTATGTGAAGGAAGATAGAGAGTGGCATCGATCAGATAGACTGAGTTACTCAACGGGACGAATACCACTCCACCTGAATCAGGGAGCGCGTCGATAGCAGCTTGAATCGCTGCTCGGTCATTCGTCGTGCCGTCGCCTTTGGCGCCGAAATCGCGGACGTTCTTCCATTGCTTGTTTTTCACGTAGGCCGGGACCGACACCGGCGAATCCTGTGCCAGTGCGGGCAGCGCCCAGATGATCAGCAACAAACCGAAGAGGATGCGTTTCATGGTTCTATCACGTCTCTTAGAAAGTCACGTTGAAATCGTTCACCTTGTTCGGCTTCAACGTGTCCGGGATGATGAACGACTTGATGTTCGAGATATCCGACCAGTTTGGCGTTTCGTCGGCAGTCTTGATTGCCGAGTAGTAGGTCACACCCGTCAGCAGCGACAGTCCCTTGGTGACTGATTCAGGGGAACCGGCGACCTTAGGCGCAGGCAACCCGGTGACAGGTTTGCAGGCCGACCAGAAGCTGGTCAGACTGTCCGAGGTACGGGCATAACGAATGTCGTAAGCAGATGCCTGACCGATCATCCCGTCATCGCCAGGCGCGGTCCAACTGAAGGTCACATTGACCGTGACCGTTTGTGAATGGGTTTTGTCGCATCCGATCAGCATCAACTGCAATAGGGCGAGTAACATCGCCAGCATGGTCAGTCTAAACATCTTTGTTCGGGTCATCGCCATCCTCCGGGTTTGGGAGATCCTCGGGTGGGAGCTCCTGCAGTTGTGTGGATAGTTTTTCCATGATCCCCTTGATTTCTTCTGGGGTACACCCCAGCCAGCCAAGGAACTTCTCGATCGGGATGACCGTATCGCCGCCACTATTGAGGAAGGTCGCGGTTGCTTCGGCTCGCGTCTTCGCAACGTCAGCCTTCTCTTTGTCAGATGGCGAGAGTAGATCATCCCACTTCACATTGTATTGGGCAGCCTGTTTTCGCTTGAGGATGCCCACCTCGACCAGGCGATCAAAGAATGGGCGAATGATACTTGGCTCGCAAAACTGCTCGCGCCGGCTCTTGATCTGGCGGAACCACCGGACGAGGTCCATAGTCGAGGCAAGCTCGCCGAGTTCTGAGCCCAACAGCACGCGCTTGGGGATCCGCTTGCCCGCTGCGACCATGTCCAGCTGCATCGAGAAGTGATTAATCGGGTCAGAGATCTGTTGGACCAGCTCTTTCGCTTCGACCCCCTGCAACAGCAGGAATTTCTTCATGCGGTGGACCAGGTCGAGGATCTTCTCTTCGTATTTTGCCTTGACGTCGTCCCCGATCGTGAAGGTCTTGTCCAAATTGAAGACCATACCGGGATCGGCCAGGCGCCAGAATGCTTCCGCGTCCGCACCGACCAGTTTTTCGATATCATAAAGGCGATTGAAGATCACCTCCAGCTGCGGCGTCCCCTCCACCGGATTGGTCAGACATTCCTGAGCCACATGGATAACTCTGGTGTAATGAACATCTGTCGGTGTCACTTTATCGCCGACGCCTATCGATAAGGAATAAAGAACGGGCAAGCCATACCGAGGACTCTGAGGACTCGTGTCGGTCGACTTGATAGTGATCGACCCCTCACCGTATGGTGTGGCGTACAGTAGGTCAGACGACGTCGTTGCCGGCTGAGTCAGGCTGGTCGAGCTATCCTTGAATCCAAGGAGTAAGACCGCATACTTCCCGAGCGATGACAGGATATCCAGCCGTGAGAAGACCTGCTGCAATCGAAACTTGGTGACGATCTCAGTGGCCGCGCGCTCGAACACAGTGTCCTGTTCTGCGGACTCTTCGATGGTCGGGAACGTCTCCCAAGACGCGGCTACGGGAGCATTGATAACGCCCTTGGCTATCTCATTACGCAGGTAGTATGACTGATAGTCGATGTAGGTCGGCTCCTTCTTGTAGCCGAGCGTTTTGGTCAGATCGCGCTGACCATCGTATTGCTTGCCCATCGCTTCGCCGATGCGTTGCCTCTCGAACAGGGTGCTCGACAGTCCGCGAAGTTCTGAGATGATCGCGGACGCTTGGGCCGCCGACATGGATGACTTGCCGCTCATTCGCCGTTTTCTCCGAGGATCTCATTAACCCGATCTAAGGGCATGTGCTCTTTCTCGATGAGGTACCAGCGGGCGAAGTTGACGACTGCCCAAGTACGCCGTTCGAGGTTTCCGAGGTCTTTCACGAGTGACGATAACTTGTACTGCATCACGCCATAGGTGACGGCAAAGGTCAGAACCGGTAACCCGATCTGCATAACGATACTCAAGTCTACCACCACTGGAATGCCCTCCATAATTATCCGAGGTAAAACTCTTTCGGGTTTGTGAGGCGCAAAAAGGCGCCCGACAATGCATCGATCTGATCCGATTGACACTTGTCTGTACCGTCGTAATTTTCCGCCTCGCCGAGAAACTCTTCCACCCAGGGGCCGTCGACGAGCTTGATCAGTTGCGCCTCTGCAGCAGCGGATACCGGCTCAGCTCGTTTGCCTTTGGATTCATGCACGGGATTGGCGTAGGCGATGAATCCTTTCCCGATCAGCTTTCGAACGTGCATCTGCGCTTCCATTACTCCCGCCTGGCCGGGATCCTGTTCGATGCCGATATGTACGGCGTTGCCATCTCCGCTCGCGGTGTTGTGGATCCGTGTTTCAACGGTGAGCGGGCTGCCCTGAAAACGCTCGACATGCATGAGGAAATATTCACCTTCAGCGGTCTTCCCCAGTTTGACGCCGGCGGTATGCGAAGAACCTTTCCTGGCCTGATCGGCCGCGGTGGCCGCTCTATCCCAGTAACGAACCACATTCGGACATCGGGGTGCGGTCTTGACGATCTGAAAGTATGACCGCTGGAAGAAGGTGCCGGCGTGATCGTGAACGTTCCAGTTGCCGCCCTTATCCTCGTGACCAAGCAAGCGCTCTCGTTCAACTTTACGCAGACTCTTGAGCTTGGCCATATAGGACGGGTCAGCGGTCAGCAGGGCCGGATTGTCGATCGTGCGTGAGCGGATGAAGGTAAAGGATAGCGGGGAACAGTCGGTGCCGAACCGATCGATCATCTCCTGGCGGGTGTTGCCCCATTCCAGCTTATTATTGAGATTGACAAACCATTGCAGCACGCCCGAGCGTTCGGGAATGGCATACCCATCAGGCGCGATGTACCAATCGACCATCTCGCGCAACCAGCCCCCGACTTTGTTCTGGCGGGGCACGGGGTTACATGTCGCACACATTCGGGGCCGGACGCCCGAGGTTGACCGGTTACGCGAGAGCATGTAGAAGAACTGGTCGCGCTCGAATGACTCGAGCTGATCAAAGCCGATCAACGCGATCTGGGATCCATCCCACTTGTAGCGATCGGAGACCTGCTCCATGTGAGCGTATCTGACCGTGGCTCCC
>Ga0210377_10000195_pt1 | contig 58555 bp, 54 predicted proteins | sample PLM4_65_b1redo_FD_155480 | JGI IMG/M metagenome (GOLD analysis project Ga0210377, IMG submission 155480) | Groundwater sediment microbial communities from an aquifer in East River, Colorado, USA - PLM4_65_b1 redo | ecosystem: Environmental > Terrestrial > Soil > Riparian zone | place: USA: East...
GAATAATCGCCTCCTTGAGCTGACCGTCAATATTATAGATATCGTCCACTTGGTATTCTTTTAAGCGGCCGCTCTCGAACGTGAGAAGCGCATAGCTTCCGGGGAAACCGCCGGTAGGCCGCAACTCACTCGAATTCTGAAATAGAATAATATACCGCTTTGTGCCCTTAACGCCGATCATATTCTCTAAAAATCCGGCGAATTCGGAGCCTTGCGTGACAAGCTCTTGAAGCTGGGGAAATTGTTTTTGAAATTCCTCGAAGATTGCTTGTTTTTCCTCGGGAATAATGGCAGTATCAACGCCCGTCAGCAGAGTGCTGACTTTTTTCAAATTCGTATCCGCCACGCCCAGCGCGGCATTGAGAGGCTGAATAATCTCTGAAAGTAGTACATTTGAACTTCCCTGCGGATTGAGGATAAGTCCCGTTTTAGAGATGGCGGACATGGCAAGAGCCATAGACTGTCCCGTATCGGCGATCAGTTTTCCGATCTCCACCATGTTCTGCGCCGATTTGAGCTTACTCCCTCCGGGAAGATCGGCCAAAAGACTGCCCAAACTGGCGCCCATAAAATTAAGCTGGTCGCCGGCATTTGAAAAATTTTGATACGCGGAAAGGAAATTTTCCGATGCCGCCGCAAAATCCAAATTAGTGAGATTGTCCTTCGCGCTTTCGAGGCTCTGTACCGCCTGACTGCCTTCTTGAATAACGCGCCCCTTCAAACTCAATGCATAATAGCCGACAAACACTAGTGGAATAATCAACGCGGCGCTTAGCGCTTTTCTCCGCCACCATGGCCGAGTCGGATTTTCATGGATAATTCGCGCCATCGGCGGCGTAGCTACGCGAGAGCGAGTGCCTTTCATCCATTGTTCCACCTGCATGATCGATTGGGAAGATTCAACAGAAGCAAGCATGGGATGAATTCCACGATCAGCGGTGATTGTAGGAGCGACGCGGCCGGAGCTATGATTTTGGGAACGATGAACTTCAGAGGCAATTCGATCATGATACTTTTGAACGCTATTCGACTTTGACGGGAGGATAGGTTTATAGTGCGGTTTCGTGATACGACCGCTTTCCATAACTTGTGCGCCGATAGTCGCCAATACCGCCCGATGATCATGAGGCGTATTGAGAGTCTGTTCCAAATCACGAAGAATATCTTCGCGAGTAAGCGTCGCGGCGGCCGTTCTTTCGGAGGATGAATGACGAAGATTTACGGAAGGACGGATGCGTTTAATTTTGAAAAAATCAACTACGCCGGTCTTATCAACCGGTCTGACATCAAACATTGCCCCAATGACTTTATCGCTTATTAGGGGCATAGGCAGTGATATGCACTGATATCACTGCTACTATTATACGATGCGCGCCGCTAAAGAAGAAGAGGAAAACTCTACGTTATCGCGCTTTTTATGACTTCGAGTGTTTTCTCCGCGGCGGCACGCCACGTGAAAAGCTTTGCGCGAGCAAACCCTTTCTTAATAAGATCTTCACGCAATACAGAATCACCCAAGACAGCGTTGCATGCCAGCGTAAGCTCGGAGATATAGTATGGATTCACCAATATGCCTGCATCACCCACTACTTCCGGCACTGAAGATGTATTGGAAGCGATTACCGGAACGCCGCAGGCCATTGCTTCAAGCGGCGGAAAGCCAAATCCTTCAAAGAAGGACGGATAGACGAAAAACTCCGCGCCGTTGTAATACCAAAGACGCTCGAAATCATGAGGATGCTCATAAAAATGAATCACGTTTCGATACGACGAGACATCGGCCTGCCGAAAAATTCCCCTATCAAGCCAGCCGCGCGTACCAGCAATCACGAGATGAAGATCATCGTGTCCCGGCATTTTTTTCAATGCGTCAAAGGCTTGAATCAATCCGGCGATATTTTTCCGAGGCTCCAGGGTCCCTAAAAAAAGGATGTAACGCGCCGGAAGATTTTTCCTTTTTTTAAAATCCGCAACAGCTTCAGCTGGCAAAGGACGAAACTGACTGCCTACGCCCGAGTGAATGGTAATAATTCGCGTAGGATCAATATGGTAGCGCTGTGAAAGATCTTGTTTTGTGGACCCGGATACGGCGATTATTTTTTCCGAGAAGCGCGCTTGCCAAGCCGGCTGAATAAATTGATGCCACAGCCATTGCTTCCAGGAAAAAAATTCTGGAAATTGCTCAAACGAGAGATCGTGAAATGTGGTGATGCGCCGCACCTGCGGCGACAGGGCGGTAATGATAAAATGCGGAGAAAAAAATGCATCTACCCCGCCGACCATCTTATCGACGTACGGCCGCCCGAAAAATCGCGAGCAATAAAACAGCAGTTGATTAGGTATATTAAACTGATGCACCGAGACATTCGGTAAATGAAACCATGAGTAGTCGCGGATACCATTGCGAAATGACGTATAAAAAAGCTTATACTGGATCGATGGGTCCAGCGGTAGCATGGCGGCAAGCAGATTCTCGGTGTATTCCTGAACTCCGCTGTGGTTTTTGCTCCCTAAAACCCGTATATCAATGCCAATAATCATTCCTCATAGCCTAGCAGTCAATATAAAAAAGGGAAGACCCGGCCAGTTTCTTTGTCGGGATTGTGAATATGTCAAACCGCAAGAAAATGTTTTATTTTTTGCAAAAATACGTCGATATTAAATTCTTCCGCTCGTTTTCGACAGTCTTGCGGTGAGAACCGGTCCGGGTCAAAAGATTCAACGACGGCCCGCAAAGACTCCGGCGTTTGTTCATCAAAAAATATACCCGTCTTGCCTTCAATAATAGTTTCGACGGCTCCCCCGCCCCGATATGCTATAACCGGTCTGCCCGATGCCATCGCTTCCAGCGGCACGATGCCAAAATCCTCTTCTTGCGGAAAGATGAGTGCTTGAGTATGCGCGTACAGATCGGCAAGCTTTTGGTCGTCAATAGCACCAAGAAATTCAATATTTAAGTTTGCCATCTTTTGAAGGCGCTTCATATTGACGCCCGTACCTACGATCTTCAACGGCCAACCCAATTCATTAAAAACCCTAATAGCAAGGTCGAATTTTTTGTAGGTTACTAATCGGCCGACCATTAAAAAATAATCATGCGCCGGACCGGCAATATGGAACATATCAAGATCTACGGGCGGGTATATTACATCAGCAGTCCGGCCATAGTATTTTGCGATCCTTTCCTTCACGAAATGAGAGATAGCGGCGAAATGATCAACACGCAATGAAGCCTCTCGATCCCAAATGCGAAGATAAGAAAGAATCGGAGGAATAATTTTCTTAACGATCCATGGATATCCAAACTCACTCACATAGCGATGAGCATCGTCCCAAAGATAGCGCGGCGGAGTTAAGCAGTAGCAGACGTGCTTTGTGCCAGGTTTCGTGATAATCCCCTTACCGAACGAAGATGAAACAGAAAGCACGACATCATAATCCGAGAAATCAAATTGCTCGAAAGCCAGCGGCATTAAGAATGAAAACGTATGGTGATATCTCGTAACCAGCGGTAGCCGCTGGAGAAATGACGTTCGAATATCGACGCCCTTAAATGCGCCACTGGTTGCCCTTTCATCGTAGAGCGTCGTATACACCGGCGCATCTGGAAACATTTTGCAAAGAATCTGCAATACGCGCTCTGCGCCGCCGTACTGATTGAGATAATCGTGTACCAGTGCTATTTTCATCCCGTTAGACCGCCGAATCATCAGCGGTAAGCATTTTAAATAAAGTCCGGATCATAATTTTAAAATCCAGAAGAAGCGACCAATTCTCGATATAAAAGCCGTCAAGCGCAACTTCGTCTTCAAATGGCAGATCGGAACTGCCGGAGATTTGAGCCAGACCGGTAGCGCCGGCTTTGATAGCAAGAACTTTTTTGTGATGTTTTTGGTATCGAGCAATTTCGTCAGGCTGATGCGGGCGCGGACCGACAAGGCTAATGTCTCCTCTGATAACATTCCAAAATTGAGCAAGCTCATCAAGCCGATAACGGCGAATAAACCGTCCCACTTTGGTAATGCGAGGATCGTTTTTCATTTTAAAAAGCGGTCCGTCTTTTCGCTCATTAAGCTCCATGAGGTTTTGCTTCAAAGAATCCGCCGATCCATCCGGATCTGCCGCAATCATGCTACGAAATTTATAGAGATCAAATTTCCGGTTCTTGCTCACGCGCCTAAGTTTGACGATTGCCGGCCCCGAAGTTTCCCCTTTAATTGCGACCACCATCAGTACAAATAGCGGCGATAAAATAACTAGGGCGGCGGACGCGGCGAGAATATCAAACACTCGCTTAAATACTCTTCCCCAGCCATCAAGCGGCGTTCGCTTAAGTTCAATCAGGGGCATATTGCGGATGACATCGACATCAAAATGAGTGGTCAGGGTTTGATAAATGTTGGGGATAAACTTAAAAATGAGGTGATTCTCGTGGCAGAAATCTACGAGCTGGACGATTTTCTCGGCTGGATAATTCGGATTAGCCAAGATAACCTCATCCACGCCGGATTCTTGGATCACCGCCATAACATCAACCAGCCCCGGATCGGCGAGTTGCCTTACAATCCGGTATCCTGAATACGGATTGTGGCTGATATCATTCACAATTTTATCGGAGACATCATCCGCTCCGATTACTAAAAGACGCTGAATACCGACGCCATATTTAGAAAGCACATACCGCTGAACGTGCCGCATAAGCACGCGGCCGATAAACACGAATATTATTGCCAAAAACCAGCCGCCAAGCACTAGGAAGCGGGAGTTGAATAGCTCCTGGCGCAAGAAGATAAAAACAATAAGCAGCATGATCGCCGCCGCGGACGCAATAATAATTTTTACAAACTCGCCGGCGATACTGCTTCGTATGCGCATAGAGTACAGGCCGGAAATCGCGTACACGATGATAAAAACGATCGAAACCCCGATGACAATAGGAATATATACCAAAAGCGGCAGATTAAATTCAAACAGTACGGGGCGAAAGACGTCGAGAATTCTCGTGCGCAAAAGGTAGGTTACAATTCCAGATCCCAGGAGCATCGTAAAATCGAGCGGAACCCGCGCGACATTGAATATCAGATCAGCCTTTTTCATACGTCGCGATTATCCCATAATAAATAGGGTTTTTCAAACGCTGATTAGGTTCTTCCTTCCATCAAAAAACCGCTGTTAAGCGGTTCTTTGATTCTGTAACCAGTAAGCCGAGTTCTGTCTGACCGAGCACATAAATTATGTGCTCTGGTGAGATAATCATTTATCTAGGATGTACGTTACCGTACACCTCAAGCGGTCGAACTTTTCGAATCCTTCGACAAGTTCAGGACAAGTCCTTAACTCATCAAAGAAAGCGCTGACCTTGCACCCTGGTAAGGATTTAGCCGTTTCACTCTCCGTCTTTGCTCAAAGCAAGTCATATGGAATTACCACAAGACATCACATGATAAGCTTTTACAGAGATTCGCCAAGAACACAAACAAGTCATGTACTCGGCGCCTTTCGATTTTCATCTCAAGGCGTCACTGCTCGTACCTCTCGCCTCACGGCGGACGGGTGTTACCTCCGACGTTTTCCACTGAATCAATGGAGAAGTCGGAGCTCCGCACCCCGAAGGGCGTCGGAGCCGCTACCTTTTTAACTCGCCCGAAGGCGAAGTAAGTGCTCGGACTTTCCTCCCCTACCTAACTTTCGTTAGACAAGAGCGATTATCAAGGTTACAGAAACACCAGTATAGCATTAAATAACCAAGAAATCAACTATTAGAGAAGCTTATTCTCCTCTCGATTAAGCGCATAGTTAGCCATCCGATCGGCATCAGTATTCGCTTCACGAAAGACATGCGAAAATAGAACTTTTTTAAAATCAAGGCGGAGATTCCACAGTTCCAAAAAAAGATCACGGATGCTGTCTTCCTTTATCTTATACTCGCCGTTTACTTGCTTAACCAGAAGCTCGCTATCCGCATTCACCCGCACTGTGCTCTCTTTTGCCTTGTCGGTGCCGATCAATTGTTTGAGTTTTTTCAGGGCAAAGATAACCGCCGTATATTCGGCAAAATTATTAGTCTGAATGCCGATGTACTCGCCGTATTCTCTTTTGCCGACCGCATCACCTTTAATAACGACGCCAATAGCTGAAGGTCCCGGATTTCCCCGAGAACCTCCATCCGTAAAAATCGTAAAATCTGATTTATTATTGATCATAATAGCTAAGCGCTTCCAACCCCGGTAATCGGTCCCCGGCCAGGAACGCAAGCATCGCGCCGCCGCCCGTGGAAACAAAAGAAAATAGGTGGATTAAGCCGAGCTTACTTACGGCAAGAATTGTATCACCGCCGCCGATCACACTCAACGCCTGCGAATCGGTGATAGCTTGCGCAACAGCTTTCGTGCCCGCCATAAACCGCTCATCTTCAAACAAGCCCATCGGACCGTTCCAGATAATAAGTTTGGCATTCTTAATCTTTTCAACAAAATCACTCACTGACTCCGAACCGATGTCCAAAAACTTTTCTTCGTTGATTATAAAATCTTTCGGGATGATTAATCTAGGATCAGCAAGGTCAATGCCGGAGAGTAAAGCGGCTGCTCCGTCATCGACTATCGATTTTCCGATTTCTTTTCCTTGAGCTTTAAGAATGTCATTGGCAATAACGCCGCCCACTAGAATAGCTTCCGAATCGGGAAGAAATGATTTGATGACCGGGGCTTTAGTGGAAGCTTTAGCGCCACCCATGATTACAATTTTCCCCTCGGCCGAAGCACTCATCGCTTTCTGAAGCTCTTGAGTTTCTTTTATAATCAGTTGACCGGCATACGCGGGAAGATATTGAGTAATCGCTACCACGGAAGCATGTTCGCGATGACACACTGCAAACGCATTATTGACGTAAGCATCGAATCCTTGCGCGAGACGCCGAGCGAAGGCAGAATCATTTTCTCTTTCCCCCGGCCAGGTACGCGTATTTTCCAGGAGACCGAGTGATTGATCCGATTTTAGAAAATTATCAATTCCTTCAAGGTCCTTAACAAATTTTATTTTTCTGCCAAGCAGAGACGTGAGCTGTGGTAGAATCGATGAAAAAGAATCCACTGCCGATATATGCGCGACCATAAGTACCGCGGCACCGGAATCCAAAAGATAGTCGATAGTTTCTTTCTGTTTTTCAATGCGAAAAGATTCGGTAATAACCGCTTGTTCTTCTAAAGCTCCAGAGGAGCGCAAGAGGGGTACATCGAAATCGGCTCGCATGAGCACCTTCTTATTTTTCAGGTCTGTCAGTTCCGCTATCGTTTTCATTAATATAATCTCTGTTCAATCTTATACGCATTTCCGTGACGAAGCAATCCGAGGTATGAATTCAATGTGTCGGAATCGGGGCGCTCTCCAATCCGTTTCAACGCACGCTTCTTCGTCGCCGTCCGTAGTACCCGATGGTCGGGGAAATGCACCCAGCCGAGGAAATCAATGCCCGATGCCACTGTTTTGAGAAACAGCTTGTCGGGATGGAGTTCCAGCTTGAGACATTCGGAAAGGAAATCAGCAATCTTCGGAATCAATTCCATAAGCCAGTCGCGGTCGTGCGACAGGATGACGAAATCGTCGGCGTAGCGGATATAGTATTGCGCCTTGAGCCGATGCTTCATGAACCGGTCAAACTCGTTCATATAAATGTTCACGAAGAGCTGGGAGGTGAGGTTGCCCAAGGGCAAACCGATACCGGGAATGCCCGAATGAAAGCTGTCAATCACACGATCTAACAGCCAGAGAATGTCTTTGTCGGAAATATATCCTGCGAGAATGTGTTTCAGAACATCGTGGTCAATATTCGCAAAGAACTTCCTGATGTCACACTTCAATATCCAGCAGGTGCGGGTATCGTTCCGGCTGACGCGGTAAGCAAAGGTGCGGAAGCGGTTTAATGCTTTGTGGGTTCCCTTGTTCAGACGACAGGAGAATGAATCGGCGATGAATGTTCTGTCAAAGAAAGGATAGAGTTTCCGATGAATGGCGTGGTGTAGCAGACGATCTCGCACGGTCGCTTTGTGGATATTCCTCGGCTTGGGGTCGGAAATGTTGAAAGCGTGGTATCCGCCATGTTGGTATTTTTTCAAAACAAGGTCATTATGGAGAGCGATGATGTTGCTCATAAGATTCATCTCAAACTCCTGCACATCTTTGCGTCGACGCTTGCCGACGACAAACTCACTCCATGCCTCAAGAAGATTCTCCGGAGAAATGATATGATGGTAACTATGAATAAATTGAATCTTGGTCATGACCTCGTAAGCCCCCCCCCCCACGGCTCTTGCCAATTCTGCAAAAGCTGAAAGACGCGTATATTACATGGCACAGCTACCATCACATTCTACCAAAAACACACCGATACTCGCTGGGACAGCGCATTGATACTCTGTTCATTGAAATCATAGAGGCCACTGCTTCGGCTGCCTTCCTCTCGCCGACAGAGAAACTGCCATATGTCCGGCTCGCCATCAGAAAATCAGATACGCTCAAACTCCTACTCCTCATCCTGTGGGAGACCAAATCGCTGGACAATAAGAAGTATATCGCACTGTCGTTAAAGATCGATGAGATTGGAAAGATGCTCGGAGGGTGGAGTGGTTCCCTCCTGAAACAAAACTCTCCCGGCAAGCCGGGAGAGAAATGAAGAGAGTTGCGAGCACCACGGACGGGTTGTTGACGTTGAAGTCGTTGTCGAGGTTGTTCACGTTCCAGTTCCACCTGCCGTCGTTGTAGTAGAGGTACAGGATGTACCGGTTGCCGTTCGGGTTGCGATTACACAGAGTGTCTTCTTTGCCACTGCCTGTTGAATACTCTTAAGGCTGTATCGAACTCGGTATCAAAATACCATAATACTCTGTGCCAAGTTTCTTTTATTTTTTAAGCTTTCGAAAGCTACGCTCCACAAAACCGTGGTCGTGTGTACTCTGAGCAAACGAAATACTGAGTTCGGTGGCGAGCAACCGTGGTCGCTCACATACTCACCTACTTTCGAATATAGTATACCAAGAATTGAAAAGGCCCGCATCCGCAAGGGATACGAGCCGTGAGCTGCTGTCGCGTAGCTCGTGCGCTGCGCCGTTTTTGGCGCCGGTCCAAGGACCAAGCCCCAAGGATCCGAAGATCCAAGAGACCAAGTTCCAAGGACTAACTTGCGAGCACCACGGACGGGTGGCTGACGCTGAAGCCGTGGCCGAGGAAGTGCACGTCCCAGCCCCACCTGCCGACGTCGTAGTAGAGGTACAGGATGTACCGGCTGCCGTACGGGCTGCGAAGGACAGTACCAGTGAAGTACATGTAACGGACGTTGCCGTTCGCCATGCGCTTGGAGGCCTCGGGAATCAGCGCCTGGTTCTCCCAGAACACCTGGAGGACTTTCAGATCGAGCTGGGGTCGGCCAGCCTTCTTCAGACGCTTCTGCCGCTCTTCACCATTCACCCAGGACTCGCCCTCCTCTAGGCAGGCGTCGAACTGGATGCGGGTGATGTCGATCTCGGTGAGCGCCAGGGACTTGGAGTCCTGCTCTTCGTCGCCGGAGAGACCGTCACCGTCGGCTGGACCCTTCCAGATCGTCCAGCCCTCACCGATGAATGTGGCGGGGTTGAACGGCTGGGAGCGGTTGACCCTGAGAATACGGGGCTCGCCGATGATGATCTGGGCACCGTTGCGGAGAAACGCCGTGAACCGACGGCCCAGCTCCTCGCGAGATAGCTGGATGACCTGTTGCTGGACGGAGTCCCCATCCAGCTCATTCCAGTTGGTGTCGAGACCGAACCGGGACTGGAGTTCGAGAGCCTGACCGCGCGTGACGTCTCCACTCATAATGCGTCTCCTCTCAATTGGGCTAGACCATTCTGCACACTATGTGCATTCAGGCTGGACCCACTGCAGTGTTTCACCGCAGAATACAAAGGCCGGAAAAGCCCCTCTACTCTGCGGTGAATGTATAGCTTTGAAATGTACTGTATCCTAACACGCTAATTATAGCACAGTTAATGCCTATCCGTCAAGGGCAAAAACACTATATTTTTGAGCCATTTTTCAGACACTATACTGTGCGGCAATTTCAAGAATCTTCACAAACTCCTCCCTATCAACGCTGGCCCCGCCGACCAGCACGCCGGCGAACTTGGGTATCGCCAAGAACGCCCCAGCGTTTTGCCCCATTATGGAGCCACCATAGAGAAACTTTGAACTTTGAACTTTGAACTTTGAACGAAGCGTTTCTTGAATCAGTTTAACTGATTCAAGAGCACTCTCCGGCGTATCCGGGCGCGCGCCCGGCGTGGTGCTGATGGCCCATACCGGCTCGTAGGTAATAAGACACTTGGCAACCTCGTCCGAACTTAATCCCGCGAATGTCTTCTCGGTCTGCTCGCGCAAGAAATCCTGATAATGCTCGTCACGCGCCCGCTCCCCCAGACACACGATGGGTACCAGTTCGTTGCGCAAAGCAGCTTTGAGTTTTTTGTTTACCATTTCATCGGACTCGCCCATCCTCCAGCGGCGCTCCGAATGGCCGATGATCACATATCGCACGCCGAGCCGAGACAGCATCGGACCGGAAATCTCGCCGGTCAGCGCACCATCGTCATTCATGGCAATGTCCTGCGCGCCGAGTTCAGCCATATGTTCCAGGTGACTGGCCGTCAGCATCTTGGCAACTTCTTCAATAAAAACGAACGGCGGGCAGAACACCAGAGAAAATTCCCGCCGCTCCCCGAGCGTTTCCAAGCGGTCATTAACTGATTCCAAGAGTCCCTGCGCCTCCGCGAGCGTGCTCGGATTCATTTTCCAATTGGCGATAATGAATTTCTTGCTCATGCTATATCTTGGCTTCTCGCAATTCGGCAGCTGCTTCATCGGGATCGATGACATTCACGCCAAATCCAGTGCCGATCTCGACGCCGGCATCGATTTTGAATTTCGGAAGAATTTCGACATGCCAGCTGTAGAATTCGTGGAGATCACGAAGCGAACTTTCGACGGGAGCCGTATGAATAAAGAAATTGTAAGCGGGATTATCCAGCACACCGGCAATTTTTTTCAAAACAATGCCCAATGCATCCGCCAAGCGCGGATCCAGTGCTTCGGGCATTTTCTCAAAGTGCGCATGACCTTCCTTGGCGAATATCCGCACTTCATAAGGATATTTTGATACATACGGGCAAAATGCCACGAAGAAATCATTTTCATATACGATACGCTTGCCCTGCTCCATCTCCCACGCCAACATAACATCGAATACTTTCTTACCGTGCTTCTTGAAAAAATTAAACGCTCCGTGGAAACTCCGATAAATATCGGGGGGTAAGATCGGCGTTGAAATGATTTGGCTGTGCGGGTGTTCGATGCTCGCACCGGCGTCATGCCCCGAATTATGAAAGATATGAATATATTGAGTGCAATCCCCGGTCTGTGCGATTTCCAGGTAGCGTCGCTTAAATGCACGAATCACATTAACCAATTGTTCATTTGTAAAGTCGCTAAAGCGCATGTCGTGGTTTCGATAGACAAGCACGTCGTGCTCACCGGTTGCCTGGTGCGTTTGGAATGGTCCGATTTCAACCATCGGTGAACACACTCCCTGTATCACGGCGGGAAATTTATTTTTAATAACGATGATGTCGCCCTCGGTCCAAACTATTTCTTGCGTTGCGAGATCATCAAACGGACATGGACTGGTTGAGCCGGCACCGGCTGGCGAGGTCTGGCGTAGCGGGCGCTTTCGACCCGTTGCAAAGAGGACCCATTCGCCAGACACGATATTTTGTCGAAATTCGGTAATTGCCATATTAGTTGTATGCGCCGGTACGCATGTTCCAAAATACTTTCAGCGTTTGCATAAGCACCTGCGGATATGCCCATACGCTCACCTTGGATTCGGGATCGTTATCCCACGTGACAGGCACTTCTTTGATCCAATATTTATATTTCTTGGCCAGCGCCAGGACTTCGATATCAAAACCCCAGCCAAAAATCGTAACTTGAGGGAAGATTTTCTCCACTGACTTCGCGGTAAAAATTTTAAATCCCCGCTGTGTATCATTAATGCCCCATACGGCAAAAACTTGGATCCACTTATTGCCCAGCTTCCCGAGCAACACGCGCCACCCCGGCTCGCCGCGAACCACCTTAGCGCCTTTTACGGCAAGAGAACCGATAACGATATCGTATCCCTGTTTGAAGTATGGCATCATTTTTTCAATGTGATCGATGGTGGTCGAATTATCCGCATCAGTGAAAAGTCGAAACTCGCCTTTCGCCTCCAACATTCCTTTTCGCACGGCAAACCCCTTGCCGGCATGATTTTCATTCATCAGCCGAATCAGCGGAAACTTCTCCTGGAATTTCTTGACGACGTCCGCCGTGCCGTCTTTAGAACGGTTATTTACGACGATAACCTCATAATCAAAACTCTGCCTGGCCAGATAAGAACCGATCGCCTCAAGTGTCTTGCCGATTCTCTTTTCTTCATTGTAGGCGGGAATAATAACGGAGAGATACATATTATCGATATTCTATCATGCTCCTTGCAGTTTGCCTAAATTACTCGTATCGTGTCAAATATGCCCGATCTGTATCCCGTTTTTACGATTGCTCTTTCTGATCCAAGCTATTCCAAGCCCCTTGCTGAAATTTCCGATCCTCCCAGCGCACTCTATTGTCGCGGTAATGCCGATCTCCTTAACACGACCTGTCTTGCTGTCGTGGGTACGCGCAAGATTACGCCCTACGGAAAAGAAGTTGCTACCTCCATTACTCGCGCTTTAGTCCACCAGGACGTAACAATCGTCAGCGGCCTTGCCATGGGCATTGATGCGGCCGCACACACATCAGCTCTAGATAGCCACGGCAAAACCATCGCCGTCCTGGGATCCGGCATCGATGATAATGCCATATATCCAGCCATTAATATACTGCTCGCCCAGCGAATTCTTAAGGAAGGCGGCCTCATCATCTCTGAATATCCTCCGACTACCGATGCCCGGAAACATATGTTTCCCGAACGAAATAGAATTATCAGTGGGCTTTCGCTCGGTGTAATCGTGATTGAGGCGGATGAAAAGAGCGGTGCGCTCATCACCGCTCGATGCGCGCTTGACCAGAATCGCGACGTATTTGCCGTGCCCGGCAGTATTCTGTCTCCGCGATCCGCGGGCCCCAATAGATTAATCCAACAAGGCGCAAAGGTTGTTCTCTCGGCCGCCGATATTATGAGCGAGTATGACGCGCAGTTAGCGCTCTTTAGTTCCGAAAAGAAGAATCTATCCACACAAAATCCATTGGAACAAAAGATTCTTGGTATACTAGAGAGCGACGGCCCCTCGTTGCTTGACGAAATAATAAGAAAAGCAGATAGTGAAACGCCTACGGTTATCGCCACCCTCTCCATGCTTGAGATTCATGGAAGCGTGCAACAATTAAGTACCGGTAAATACGCCATATGCAACTAGTCATCGCCCCGACGCCCAAGGGTCGGGGTCCCGACCGAAGCGTCGGGATTGAATCAAAATCATCATGAAATTAGTAATTGTAGAGAGCCCAACTAAAGCAAAGACTATTTCCCGCTTCCTCGGCGGCGATTTTATTGTTAAATCCTCATACGGCCATATCCGCGATCTCCCAAAATCAGAACTGGGCATTGATATAGAAAATGACTTCGAGCCAAAGTATATCGTACCCACCAAAGCAAAAAAAAATCTTACTGATTTAAAAAAAGATGCCGTTAAAGCCGATACGGTTATTCTAGCAACTGACGAAGATCGAGAAGGTGAAGCGATCGCATGGCATCTCTATGACGCCTTGGGCCTGGAAAAACTCCAAAAGAAAAATAAAGATCTCAAAATCCAGCGCATTGTATTCCACGAAATTACTAAGCACGCCATTGAAGCCGCGCTTAAAAAGCCCCGCGCAATCGATCAAGCCCTCGTTAATGCTCAACAGGCGCGACGTGTTTTAGACCGACTCGTTGGTTACAAACTCTCCCCCGTTCTCTGGAAGCGATATTATCGCGGTCTTTCAGCGGGGCGCGTGCAGTCTGTTGCCGCTCGTCTTATTGTTGAACGCGAACGCGAAATTGAAAAGTTTAAACCGGAGGAATATTGGAGCATTACCGCATTCTTAGACCAGAACCCAAAAACAAAAACCATCGAAGCGATGCTGGTAAAAATTGGCGATAAAACCATTGAAAAACTTTCCATTAACAACGAGAAGAACGCTACCGAGATCACCAAAGATCTGGAGAACGCTCCGTATACCGTCGAAAATGTCGACAAGCAGGAAGTCACGCGCTCGCCGTTCGCGCCATTTACCACCAGCACGCTCCAACAGGATGCTGTAAAAAAGTTGCACTTCTCTTCCAAACAGACCATGATGATCGCCCAACAGCTCTACGAAGGTGTCGATATCGGCTCCGATGGATCCGTCGGTTTAATTACATACATGCGTACCGATTCGGTAAATCTCTCACAAGAAGCAATCTTAAAAGCTAAGAGCTACATCGATAAAAACCTCGGTAATCAATACCATGAAGAGCGTCACTTTAAGACAAAATCAAAATCGGCCCAAGAAGCACACGAAGCAATTCGCCCAAGTCATCCCGAGCACTCGCCGGAAAATATCCAGAAATACCTGACGCCACAGCAGTATAAGGTGTACGATCTCATCTGGCGGCGCTTTATCGCCTCACAAATGACGAAAGCTGTCTTCGATGCCAGCACGATTGAAATCAAAGCCCAAAAGTATCTCTTCCGAGCTAACGGTTCTACTATGAAGTTTGACGGCTTCCTTAAAATCTACCCGACAAAATACGAAGAAAATGAACTACCGACAGTGAAAGTTGGCGAAAGATTGGATCTCCAGGAATTAAAATCAGAACAACACTTCACTAAACCACCGGCAAGATTTAATGAAGCCTCCCTGATTAAGATATTGGAAAAGGAAGGTATCGGCCGACCATCCACTTACGCGCCTATTATTTCCACCATCCAAAATCGTAAATATGTAGAAAAGGATCGATCTCGATATTTCCATCCCACTGAAATCGGCATTCTTGTTAATGATTTCCTCGTTGAGCATTTCCCCGAAATTGTTGATATAAAATTCACCTCCCATATGGAAGATGAACTTGATGAGATCGCCGCCGGAAAAATGGAATGGGTACCGACGATTCGTGCTTTCTATACGCCACTTGAAAAAGAATTAAAAGCAAAAACTGAAGAAGCTCAAAAAGAAAAAGTTGCCGACCAGGAACTCACTGACAAGATCTGCGACAAGTGCGGCAGTCCCATGGTTATCAAGCTCGGGCGATTTGGTAAATTCACGGCTTGCTCGAAATTTCCCGAATGTAAGAACATTCTCAAAGAAGAGAAGAAAGAACCGGAGAAGACCGGAGAAAAATGCGAGAAATGCGAAACGGGCGAATTAATCATACGTTATGGCCGTTTTGGCAAATTCATTGCTTGTTCCAACTATCCCGAATGTAAAAACACTCGAAAGATTAAGAAGGAAAGCGAGGAAACTCCCGTAGAAGAAAAGAAAGAAGAATAAAATCCCGCCCCGCTAAGCGGGGCGGGATTTTATCTGGGCTTTGTCAATCAATAATCGCCTTTGCAATCGTATTTAGCTGTTCGTGATCTGCAAAACGAATGACGATCTGACCGCCCTTGTCCGTCGCTTTAATAAGGACCGGCACGCAAAGATGTTCGCCAAGATTTTTTTCGAGCAGTACGAATCGGTGATCTTTCTTGCCGTGGCCCGTTGTTGTTCTTGCGCTTGCGGCCGCTTCTTCCACGTCTCTGGAAGAAAAGCCCCCTTTGAGAATTTGGTTATAAACATCTTTCTGTCTTGATTCATCCGCAAAAGATAAGAGTGCGCGAGCGTGAGCATTCGTGATGCTTCCGTCGCGGAGAGCATCTTTAATATACTTCGGAAGTTTCAGCAAGCGGACGGCATTGGTCACCACTTCGCGAGATTTGGAAACTTTTTCGGCGATTTCCTTATGTGTCAATCCGAATTCATTTTGTAATCGCTCATAGGCTTCCGCTTCTTCCATCGGATTGAGATCCTCGCGTTGCACGTTTTCAATAAGCGATATTTCAAGGCGCTCACTCTTTTGCTCGGGTAATTCGTCGCGGATGATAACCGGTACATGCGGCAATCCAGCCAACTGCGAAGCGCGCAATCGGCGTTCGCCGGCTATGAGCTGATAAAAAACATTCAGGCCGCGAGAAGTATTCTCCTCAACTTTCGAAACCAGCAATGGCTGTAAGACGCCGAATTTGCGGATGGATTTCGAAAGCTCGACTAGGCTTTCCTGGTCGAAATCTTTTCGAGGCTGATCCGGATTCGGCCGGATCTTATGCACCTCAACATAAAACACATTCTCCTTGGCAATTGTCGAGGGCTTAAGATGCGTACCTTCCGCAGGAATAAGAGAATTCAAACCTTTACCGAGACCAAAGAATTTTTTCATAGGATATTATTTGAGTACGCCTTATGCAATTTTAATAATTTCTTCCGCAAGTTGACGATATGCTTGCGCCGCTTTCGATCCGGGATCAAACTGTAAAAGTGTTTTCCCAAAGCTAGGCGCTTCCGCCACTGACACCATACGCGGCACTACCGATTCAAACACGCGACCGGGGAAATTTTTCATCACCTCATTAAGCACCTGCTGGGATAATTGGTTGCGCTTATCATACATTGTAAGCAAGACGCCCAGCACTTGCAAATCGGGGTTTAAGCCACCGCGAATAAGTTCGATGGTTTTTAGAAGCTGGCCCAATCCTTCCAGGGCAAAATATTCGCACTGCACCGGAATCAATACTTTTTCCGAAGCGGCCAAGGCATTGACGGTAAGCAATCCGAGCGAAGGCGGACAATCAATGAGGATATAATCATAGTTTGTGCGGAGAGAATCCAGAACCCGCTTCAAGCGGAATTCCCGATCTTCCATGGACACCAATTCTACGTTTGCCCCCGCAAGGCTTTGGGCGGCCGGCAAAATATCAAAACCAAACAGCGAAGTTTTTCTAATAAATCCCTGCGGATTCTGGTCATCCACGAGCGCGTGATAGACGTTATAATTACTTTCTTCCAAGTGTACGCCTAGGCCAGTCGTGGCATTCGCTTGCGCATCCATATCAACAAGCAATACATATTTTCCAAGAGCCGTAAGATAGGCACCCAAATTAGTTGCCGTCGTAGTCTTTCCGACTCCGCCTTTGGCATTACAGATTGCTATTATTCTAGCCATGTATTCTTAATCATACCATCCCGCTATGAGGACGTAAAATAAATCTTTCTGCAATATCTCGTTTACGAATAAGACATGGGAGATCAGGCTGATAATATATCCAATTCAGTAGTTTTAGAGACTCTTTTTTCCCAAATTTAAGAACAGACATACTTGTAGGATGATCCTCATATACCTTAGATTGTGAGTGATGTCCTTTGATTTCACAGAGTTTCGTAATTGTTGTACGAAGCCATTCAATATGGGGTCGACTTGCAGAAATAAAACGCACCCATAGCCTCGTATATACATATTCGGGATTTTTAAATGTATTATATCGGTCTTGATATGTTGTTATGCTCCCATCACCATCAAGATGTCCACGGAGAAAATCTCGAAAATATTCATCGGGAATGTTGAGACTCCCAATTATATGAGATTTGTTCGGCATAAGACCAACACGCACCAGCCATTTATAAAATTCAACGCCCCCAAACTGAATTTTATACGCAGGTTTTTTTGAATAGCCATTATTCTGAGTTTGAGCAATTCGATTAGAGATTCTTAGACACTGTCGAAATGTTTCTAAAAGTTGCATATCCGATGACCGCATGCTCATATGGCGACCATCGGGAGATAAGTTTCCATCAGTCGTAATAAGACCTACAGCGTAAGCAAGTTCGGGTGTCCAGCTGAAATCTTGATTAGATAGTTTCTTGCGCGTCATGTGCCCAGGATGGGACTCGAACCCACACGGGATTGCTCCCACACGATTTTGAGTCGTGATCGGCTACCAATTACGACACCTGGGCATGAGATAAGTTTATCATTTTTGAGTCAAGCAGACAAATATAAAGAAAAAGCTATTTTGCCAGCGCCACCAGATTTTCCAGCACCGCGGCAATGACGATGGGACCCATACCGCCGGGCACGGGTGTAATAAGCGATGCTTTTTTGGCGACTTTTTTAAATTCAACGTCGCCGGCTACTACGTCGCCTTTCAAGCTGTAGCCGTAATCAATCACAATTGCGTCCTGCTTTACCATATCTGCCGTAATCAATCCGGGCTTACCCACGCCAGTGATAATTATGTCCGCTTGTTGAGAATATTTTTCAGGGTTTGCCGTGAATTCATCAATCATAAATACTCGAGCACCTTTTGATTTAAGCCAATGCGTAATTGGCTTACCCACGAGACGGCCCTGACCGAAAATTGCCGCCTTTTTGCCTTGAGGATTGATGCTGTATTTCTCAAAAACCATGTTGAGCGCCTGCACGGCGGGCGGCAGAATAGTCGAAGCATTCTTATAAAATCCCCCTTCCTTCTCGGATGTAAGCACATCAACATCTTTCCTTGGATCAATGAGATTAAGAATTTCCTGCGCATTGAAATGTTCCGGCACGGGCAATTCCACGAGTATGCCCTGCGTATCCGGATCTTTTGAAAGCCATTCCATTGATGTCCTAATAGTCTCCAGCGTAGCATCACCGGCAATTTCATACGCCGAAAATTCTATTCCGATGCTCTGGGCGGCTTTTTTCTTCAGCTGTACGAATTTTTTCAGCGCCGGGTTATCCCCGATAATAATAGCCGCGAGCTGAAGCTCAAGATGTTTTCCATCAATCTCCTGCTTTAAGCGCGTGAGCGCTCCCTGCGCTAACTGTTGGCCGTCAATTATTGCCATAAAGGAAATCTCTTCGTCAGTATTAATATGTCTTTCTTCACTTTTTGGGGAGAAGTTCGATCCATGAGTACCGCTTTGATAGAGGCCGCGATCAGGCGCATTTCTTTTTCTTTCATCCCGCGCGTAGTTATCGCCGGCGTACCGATCCGAATACCTGAAGGATCCCACGGCTTACGCGTATCGTTAGGAATCATATTTTTATTCACAATAATCCCCGCTTTTTCCAATAGCTCTCCGGCTTCCTTTCCCGAAAGACCGGTAGCCGTGAGATCCGCGAGAAAAAGATGAGTGTCCGTGCCGCCGGAAATAATCGTAAATCCATAAGCAGAGAGTTCTTGGGCCAATATTTTGGCATTAAGCACTATTTGTCGAGCATATTTTTTAAATGCCGGCTTAAGGGCTTCTTGGGCCATAACCGCCATGGCAAAAATCGTATTCTCGTGCGGACCGCCCTGTAATCCCGGAAATATCGCCTTATCAATCGCCTCGCCTAATTCTTTGCGGCTAATAATGATCGCCGCTCGAGGACCGCGTAATGTCTTATGGGTAGTGGTGACCACAATATCGGCATGCGGGAAAGGCGAAGGGTGTATGCCGCCGGCGATCAACCCGGCAATGTGTGATACGTCCGCCATGAGGTATGCTCCTGCATCCTTGGCGATGCGAGCGAATTTCTTAAAATCCAGCGTTCGCGCATAGGCGGAAGCGCCGCAGATGATCAGCTTTGGCTTGTGTTTTTGCGCCAAGCGCTCGACTTCCGTCATATCAATGCGTCCGTCCTCGCCCACGCCGTAATGGGCGAAATTCCAGACCGAACTCGTAAAACTGACGCGATGACCATGCGTAAGATGGCCGCCGTGTCCCAGGGACATTGCCAGAACCTTATCGCCTGGCTTTAGGAGCGCGACATACACGGCAAGATTCGCAATACTGCCCGAATACGGTTGCACATTCATAGACCAACTCCGAGATGTAATACGAAACACGCGGAACAATAATTCCTTTGTTAATGTTTCGAGAGCATCGATGATCTGGTTGCCAAAATAGTAACGTTGTTTTGGTTTTCCCTCCGCATATTTATCGGTAAACCTCGTGCCCAGCGCTTCTAGAACTGCCGGAGAAACATAATTCTCCGACGCGATTAAATTTACCGCATCTTTATGGCGCTTCATCTCTGCTCCCAAGAGGCGATAGAGTTTATGATGATTTTTTTTAAGGGTTGAGTATTTCATATCCCCAATAATTCCATGAGTTGTTGCGGTTTTGCGGCACCGACGTGTAGGATCTTAGGTTGTGCGCCGGTAAAATCTATTAAGGTGGGGGGTTCGGAGGGCAACAGGGTACCGACATCAATTACCAGGTCGGGCATTACCAGACTGTGCGACAGTGATTCGATAATCTCTGCGACGCGCTGAATCGGTTTGTTTCCGGAGACATTAGCCGAAGTCATTGTCAGCGGATAGCCGTACTTTCCTAACAGTGTATCCACCATTTTGTAATCGGGAATGCGGATAGCCACATTGGGATGCCCTGCCGTGACGACATCGGGCACGATGCTATTTTTTGGAAGTACCGCCGTCACCACTCCAGGCCATATCTTTTCGAGCATATACTCCTGCTTGGACGTGATTTTTGCCAGCGCTTTCACCCACTTCATGTTGCGCGCGCTGATAGGCAGCGGTTTTGAAAAGCTTCGTTGTTTGATTTTAAAAACTCGCTCCACCGCCTCCACATTGAGCGCATTAGCGGCTAACCCATACAAAGTATCGGTAGGATAGAGCACCACTCCACCCATTTCCAAAACATTAATCACTTCGGCAATCACGGAAGCATAATCTTTTGTGGGATCAACTTGAATAATCTTCATTTCCCTGAAAATTTAAAAAAGAGTCCGGAGATTCCTCCCCATCGTCAACGAGATTAGCTGGCGGTTGCTTCAGCTACTGGTTCTGTTGCCTCCTTGACTGGTTCAGCGGGAGTTTCGGGTACGGGAGTCGGCTCGGCTTCCAGAGCGGGCGTATCAGCTGGCTTTTCAGTTTTTGGAGTTACAGGAGTTGAAGCGGCCGCGATGGGAGCTTCTTTTACTTTCGGTCTCCAGCTTTGCATCTTCGGGCGATCCCATATTTTATAATTGACCATCAAATTATTGACGGTTGGCGAGATCTGGGCGCCTTTTGAGAGCCAGTACTCAATTCGTTCTTTCTCCGCCTTAAATTGCTTTTCGTGAGGATTATACGAACCTAAAAGTTCGAGATATTTTCCCTGGGGCTTTTTAGTGTGTTCGACAGCGACAATGCGAAAATAGGCTTGTCCTTTTTTGCCGATGCGTTGTAGTCTGATCTTTAACATAAATGACCTGAAAATGGTAACAGAAGTTCTCTATTTAGGCAAATTAGACAAGAATTTGACTACGCCCATTTTTTATTCTGAAGAGCATCTTGAGCGGCGCGCTGTTGGGCATCCTGCTTCGAGGGGCCCTCGCCTATCCCCGCTTGATCTTTCCCCAGGAAAACGCCAATTCTGAAGTTGCGAGCATGGTCGGGACCCCACTCCTCAATGACTTCATACGTCGGCGTAACTCCCAGACGTTCTTGGGCTTCTTCTTGCAATACGCTCTTAGAATCACGATAAGAGCCCCCCTTAATGATCGCCGTCAGCTTCACAAGGATAAAGTGCGCAATAAATTTCCGAGCCGCCTCGTAACCTTGATCAAGATAAATTGCTCCGATGAGCGCCTCCATGGCATTCGCAAGGATATACTGCCGAGCGCGACCAGTATCCTTTGCCTCCCCTTTTGAAAGAAGCAAAAACATATTCAGATCAAAATCTTGTGAAATCTGCGCGAGCGTATTGGCATTCACGAGCGCGGCGCGCCAATTCGTCAGTTCTCCTTCCGGGTTCGGATAATTGGCATAAAGATATTCCGTTACCACCAATTCCAAAACGGCATCGCCGAGAAATTCAAGGCGCTCGTTCTGATCCAACCCCCAATCAGGAGTTTCATTGAGATAGGATCGATGAGTCATCGCTTGACGGGCGAGATCCTTATTCTTAAAAACATAATCAATACGTGACTCTAGTTCAGAGAGTAGATCTTCAGTCATCTGTTTCCAGAGCGTTCAGAGTCCGGTACTTCGCATAGGCGCAGTACTCAACGCTAAAAGCTTACTGTTCACTTGATACTTCTTTACCTGCATCTTCGCTATCTTCATCGCGCTTCACTTTTGGCGCATCATTTTTACCCGGCTCGCCTATCTCACGATACACCGTACCGAGAACGCCATTCACGAATTTTCCGGACGATTCCCCTCCGAAGGATTTTGCCAGCTCAATCGCTTCATTAATAGCCACCTTGGGCGGCACCTCGTCTCGATCCCCAAAAAGCAGTTCGAACAGTCCGACACGAAGAATATTGCGATCTACGATAGCAATCTGCTCCAACGGCCACTGGGGCGCCGCCTTGGTGATAATCGCATCAATCTGGTCAATGTGCTGGATGACGCCGGCTACAATCCGGCGGATAAAACCGGTGTCCTCGAGACCGGAAGCAAATTCGGCAATATTTCGCTCAACGATATCGGCAAGATTACTCATGAGCCTGCCCGTAAAATCCCACTCATAGAGGGATTGCATGGCTACTGATCGAGATAAATGACGTGAAGCCATATCTTAGAGAACCTGACTATGCCCGCTGTTGATGGCGCCGCTTTTCCTGACGCTTTAGTTCTTTACCAAGAACATTAACGACTTCTCGGCCTTTGTAGTATCCGCATGACTTACATACGATATGCGGTAAAACTGCCTTCTTGCAGTGAGAGCATGTGGTAATACTTTGGGCCTTAAGCGCTAAGTGGCTTCGGCGTCGACCCTGACGGCCTTTCGATAAATGATGTCGTGGTACTGCCATAAAATAACCCAAGAACTCTACCATGAAAGTAAAATTTGCGCAATCTTTTACAGATTTTGAAAAGTTGTCCACATTGTGTGAGATTTTTGATCATTTTAATGCGCGCGCCAAGGAACTACGGGCCTTTCTTGTGCTTATTTGGTCGAATGCGTTCAGACAGTGTAGAATAAGGTGTCACCATATTGAGCTCATGAAATTTACCCACCTACACACGCACAGTCATTATAGCCTTCTTGATGGTCTTTCCCGCATCGACGAGCTCGTCGATCGCGCTAAGGAGCTAGAGATGGACTCGCTCGCTATAACTGATCACGGCGTTCTTTACGGAGCGATTGAATTTTACAAAAAAGCAAAAAGGGCGGGCATCAAACCGATCATCGGTTGCGAGATGTACGTCGCCGACGGTAGCCGTCACGACAAGCGTCCCGGTATCGATGACAAGCGTTTTCACTTGGTCCTTCTGGCGAAAAATCAAGTGGGCTACAAAAATCTCATTAAGCTTGTTACCGCCGCGCATCTGGAGGGTTTTTACTATAAGCCGCGTATTGATAAAGAGATTCTCCGTCAGCACTCTCAAGGGCTAATTGCGCTTTCGGCATGCCTGGGCGGCGAGCTTTCGCGGGCTCTCCATGCAGAAAATTACGAGAAGGCAAAAAGTATCGCGCGCGAATACCAAGAGATATTCGGCCCAGATAATTATTACATCGAGATTCAACAACACCCCAATATTCCCGAACAGAACACCGTCACGCCTCGACTAATTACCCTCGCTCGTGAACTTGGGTTGCCGTTGGTCGCCACGCAAGATTCCCACTATACGCACAGTGATGACGCCCACGCCCATGATGTGCTCTTGGCAGTTCAAACGGGAAACAAACTGGATGATAAGGATCGGCTTAGCATGATCCAGGATAATTTTGCCCTCCTAAGTCAGGATGAGATGTATGAAAAGTTTAAAGTCCACGACAACACCGCCATCCAAGAAGCATTTGAAAATACCAATAAGATCGCAGCGATGTGCAATTTAGACATTGAACTCAATAAAACCCTCTTGCCAGCCTTCCCTCTTCCCGATGGATACACCGAAGCGTATGACTATCTAAAAGAACTCTCTCATCGAGGTCTCAAAAAACGGTTCGGTGATAACCCCGCACCCGAAGCTGTTGAGCGGCTTGAATATGAACTCGGGGTTATTAAGCAGACGGGCTTTTCTTCATACTTCCTAATCGTGCAGGATTTCGTCAACTGGGCCAAGAATAGCGGCATTGTTGTCGGTCCGGGCCGCGGTTCCGCCGCCGGCGCTCTCGTATCATATCTTCTCAATATCACCAATATTGATCCGCTCAAGTATAATCTCCTCTTCGAACGGTTTCTCAACCCGGAACGCATATCGATGCCTGATATTGACTTAGATTTTGCCGACTATCGCAAAGATGAAGTATTGAAATACGTTTCTGAAAAATACGGCCAAGATCATGTAGCCCAGATCATCACCTTCGGTACTATGGCCGCCCGAGGCGGCATCCGCGATGCCGGCCGAGCATTAGGATTTTCTTATGATTTTTGCGATCGTGTGGCCAAGATGGTGCCGAACAACCCGAACATGAACGACAAGAGCGGCTTCCTGAAAAAGTGCATTGAAAATGTCGCCGAACTCAGAGAAGCGTATGCCAGCAATGCGGATGTAAAAAAACTTGTCGATACGGCTATGAAGCTTGAGGGCGTGGCTCGGCATTCCTCTACGCACGCATGCGCTGTCGTTATTACGCCTCAACCGCTCACTGAATATGTTCCCCTCCAGCGCGATAGCAACGACGGTAATCTGATTACGCAATATGAAATGCATGCAATCGAAGACCTGGGGCTTTTAAAAATGGACTTCCTGGGATTAGCAAACCTTTCGATTATCGAAGATACCCTCAACCTTGTCCGCCACAATCACGGCAAGATGATTGATATAGATACTATCCCGCTCGATGACTCCAAAGCATTCAAGCTTCTGCAGACCGCTAAAACCACCGGAGTTTTTCAGCTGGAAAGTTCGGGCATGAAGCGCTACCTCAAGGAGCTCAAGCCTACGGAGATTGAAGATATTATCGCCATGGTTTCGTTATACCGCCCCGGCCCAATGGACCTTATCCCCGATTACATAGCCCGCAAGCACAAAAAACAGGCAGTTCAATTTCTCTACCCAACGCTCCAGCCTGTCTTAAAAAATACCTACGGCATCATGGTCTACCAGGAACAGCTCATTGAGGCGGTGCGCGTGCTCGCCGGTTTCACGCGTCCGGAAGCCGACGTGTTACGCAAAGCTGTCGGTAAAAAGATCAAATCACTTTTGGATGAGCAGGAAGGCAAATTTAAGTCCGGCTGTGAGAAGGTCGGCACCCCTTCGATAATCGCCAATAAATTCTGGGAACTCGTGGAACCATTCAACCGCTACGCTTTTAACCGATCCCATGCGGCTTGCTATGCTATGATCGCTTACCAGACTGCGTACCTTAAAGCCAACTACCCGCACGAATTCATGGCGGCGTTCATGAATAGCGAAACGGGCGACGTAGAACGCATCGCTTTCCTCATTGATGAATGTAAAGATATGGGCATCAACGTTCTCGCTCCGGATATCAACGAAAGCTACCAACGATTTACCGTAGTAGCGCGCGACGAGAAGCCGGCAATCCGCTTCGGATTGACTGCCATTAAAAATGTTGGCGAGCATATCGTAAAAAATATTATCCAAGAGCGCAAAGCTTCTGGACCCTATAAAAACATTGAGGATTTCGCGACCCGCGTCCACAGCAAAGATTTAAATAAAAAATCACTAGAGAGCCTGGTGCGTTGCGGATCATTCGATGCTTTTGGTGAGCGCAACATGCTCTTAGCCAATCTCGATCATCTTCTAAACTACGCTCGCGAAAAACAGAAAAATTCTTCGATGGGACAGGTCAGCCTCTTTGGCGATACGGCCGAAGCCTTGCCACCGCTGACCCTTGTCGCCGCTCCTGCCGTACAGAAATGGGAAAAACTGATGTGGGAAAAGGAACTTCTAGGCCTTTTTGTTTCCGAACATCCGCTTAGTGAATATGAATCAACGCTTCGGTTGGAAAAAGTAACCGCCATCAAGGACTTAAATAATATGACCGCTACGGCCAAGATTGGCGGTGTCATAACCAGAACCCAAAAGATCATCACTAAAACCGGCAAACCAATGATATTCACTTGGCTCGAGGATATGAGTTCAAAGATCGAAGTAGTAGTCTTCCCGAATGTACTGGAGAAATATCCTGATGCCTGGGGTGAAAATCAGATTGTCGTTATGCGCGGCAAGGTCAATGAGCGCGACGGTACACCGAAGTTCATGTGTGATTCCATTAAGCCGATCGCCACACTTAGCGCTATCGCTCCCGCATAAAAAGTAGGCCGCCCCTGATGTAGCACTGGGGCGGCGGTCACTGGTTCTCGATCTTCTTCAGGCCAGCGAGAGTCTTGCTCACCAAAAATGTCATCTGGTTGATCTCCGTTTCGCTTAGATCCTTTCGTGCCCTGTGGATCTCGAGTACATCCCTGTAGAGTCTCGCCGCATCATTCATGATCTCTCGCTGCCGGTTTTTCTCGTCTCGCGCATAGCGAGACAAAACCTTAACGAAAGTCTTGATGTCTTCGGCGATTTCCTCCCGAAGCTGGTCAAAAGTAGGTGTTTTCGCGACAGCCATAGGCACCTCCTTTCAGCGTAGGCTGTAGGTCCTAGTCAAACCATACCATTCTCTCGTATAAAATCAAAAGGGATGAATCTCTTTATTTCTAAAGGTTATTTTGGTATCCTGGAAACACCATGAATCAGCTCGAAGCAAAGCGTCACTCGCTTGCCCATCTGCTAGCCGCAGCTGTTTTAGAATTGTACCCCGACGCCCAACGCGCTATCGGTCCCGCAATCGATAACGGCTTCTACTACGACATAAAATTCGCAACACCTATCTCTAATGACGATCTTCCAAAGATCGAAGCCAAGATGCATGAGATTTTTCCCACCTGGGATGCATTTGAAGGAAAGGAAGTGGATAAGGGGACAGCGCTTAATACTTTCAAGGGCAACCCTTTTAAACAAGAACTTATTGATGAGATCGTAAGCAAGGGTGAAAAGCTGACCATTTATATTTCGGGCTCTTACGTCGATCTCTGTCGTGGCGGCCATGTCGAGAGTATGGGTCACATTAAGCCTGATTCGTTCAAGCTCTCCCACGTGGCGGGCGCGTACTGGCGCGGTGATGAAAAGAACGCGATGCTCACTCGCATTTACGGGCTAGCATTCGATACAAAGGAAAAGCTCGCGCAGTATGAGACGATGATCGAGGAAGCTAGAAAACGAGACCATAAGATTCTCGGGCCCCAATTAGAGCTTTTTATGTTCCACCATACTTCTCCAGGGATGCCTTACTGGTTGCCCAAAGGAGTTATTCTCTATAACGAGCTTGTGCGATTTTGGCGAGAGGAACATCAGCAAAAGGGATACCAGGAAATTGTTTCACCGGTGCTTAATAAAAAAGAACTCTATATTACTTCTGGACATTACGATCATTACTGGCCAGATATGTTCGTAGCAGATATGGGAGAAAATGAGGTATACGGAGTAAAGGCGATGAATTGCCCCAATGCAATGGTGGTATTCGGCTGGAAAGGACGAAGTTATCGCGACCTACCCCTTCGCCTCTCGGATACAGATCCTCTCCACCGTTATGAGCGTTCGGGCACTCTCAATGGTTTGCTTCGTGTGCGGGAATTCCGTCAAGATGACGCCCATATTTTTGTTACGGAAGAACAGATTGGAGATGAATACAAAGAGGTTTTTAAAATCGTAGAAAGATTCTATTCAATTTTTGGCATGCAATACACCTTCCGACTCGGCACACGCCCAGAAAAATTCATGGGCGACGTTGAAACCTGGAATAAAGCAGAACAAACTCTTCGTGAGATCCTTACTGAAAGCGGAAAGGAATACACGGTCTTGGAAGGAGACGGTACTTTCTATGGCCCAAAGGTAGATATCCTCATGAAAGATGCCATTGGCCGCGAGTGGCAAATGGGAACAATTCAACTTGATTTCCAGCAACCTCGTCGATTTAATTTAGGATATACCGCGGTAGACGGAAGCAAGAAAACCCCCGTTGCCATACACAGAGTCATCTACGGGTCGCTAGAACGGTTTATTGGCATCATTATCGAACATTTTGCCGGCGCATTTCCCGTCTGGCTTTCTCCCGTCCAAGTTTCAATACTTTCCATCACCGATAAACAAAATGGCTATGTCCAAGAGGTGGCAGATCAGTTGCGCTCTGCCGGCGTCCGCCTAGAAATAAGCGCCGACAATGAAACAATCGGTAAAAAGATTCGCTCGGCAGAGATAATGAAGATTCCGTACCTCTTGATTATCGGCCAGAAGGAACAGGATGCACATAACGTTTCTGTCCGTCAACGCGGCAAGGGGGATCTCGGACCGATGAATATCTCAGAATTTATTCAGAAAATAAAAACTGAGAGCGAAACCCGCAGTTAAAAGCCTTCGACAGTATATTTTGTCTCGACAAACGCAAACTCAGAATTCGAGATAAGCTTAAGCGATTCTTCTACCCCATCAAAGAGCGTTGGAAGTTTGAAAATTTCCTCTTTGGTCATCCAAGAGTTTTTGCCTCCAGGAAATTCACTATGCAATCCTCCAAAAACATTATCGACACGAACAGTAAAAAAATACTTATCATCAAGTAACTCTCCGCTCGCCGAATAATCCATTTTGTGCTTAACCGCAGAAAGCCGAAGATCTCCTCCTAATCCAGTCTCCTCCTCCAATTCCCGAGCTGCCGCTTCAAGCACCGTTTCGCCGCGCTTAATTTTCCCCGTAATAAAACCATGATATCCATAGTAGGGTTGCTTCAATCTCTGTTGAACAAGATATTTTTCTCCCTGCGTCGCCACGACCAGAACGCCTATTTTTGCCTGAGCTTCAAGCACGACAACCTTACTGTCAGTATCTAGTCGGCCGGCATAATCTTTTCCGGGAATCGTAAGTCGATAAGTACCTTCTAACGTTTTTTCTATAAGTCCAAGCTCAACTAACCGTTTGAGATGAAACGTAAACCGATCATTGGGCATTTTCGAAACGTTGAGATCCGAAAAGCGCGCATCGTGAACAAACATAAGTTCCTTCAAGATATCTGCTTGTATTTTGTGTAAATCTCCGATATTAGTCATATGGGCTATCCTAGACGACCGGATACAGGAAGTCTAGTGAAGTACGCTTCATCGAATTGTGGATATGAAGTCGCGTCCCAAACTCATTGTGATCGTTGGACCAACCGCATCTGGAAAATCAGATCTGGGGATTTTTCTTGCCCTTCGACTAAGTTCAGGGCAAGCCCAAAAACAATTTGCCATAAAAGGTGCCGAAATCATCTCGGCTGACAGCCGCCAGGTATACCGCGGCATGGATATCGGCACCGGCAAAGTAACGAAACAAGAACAAAGACTACCTCGCCACTGGATGCTTGATATCGCTTCCCCTATCCGCCAGTATTCAGTGGCACGGTTTAAGCTTGACGCACAGAAGGCAATCCGTAATATCATGCGCCGTGGCAAACTTCCTATCATTTGCGGCGGCACTGGATTCTGGATTGATACACTGGTATACGACCTATCACTGCCGCCCGTGAAGCCAAATGCAAAACTTCGCGCGCAATTGCGTAAACTTCCGACAACACAGCTCTACGCACGCCTGAACAAGCTCGACCCCGCCCGTGCCGCTACCATCGACCGGCATAATCCCGTCCGCCTCATCCGCGCTCTGGAAATCGTGATGACGACCGGCAGACCCGTGCCCGCCCAAGTTCAAAATGAAAAGTTTAAAGTAAAAAGTAGATGGGAAGTGCTCTATCTGGGAATAGGTATCCCCAAGGAGAAGCTTGTCCGACACATTGAGAAACGATTGAATGCGCGGTTGAAGCAAGGCATGATTAGCGAGGTGCGCCGTCTGCATATCGACGGCGTTAGTTGGAAGCGTCTGGAATCATTCGGCCTTGAGTATCGCTGGGTGGCGCGCTATCTTCAGAAACAAACCACGCGCACCCAAATGCGCGAAGGACTCCTGCACGACATCATTGTCTACGCCAAACGCCAGATGACCTGGTTCAAGCGCAATAAAGATATCCATTGGCTCAACGCTTCGACAGGATCAGCACGAGCTAAAAGCCAGGCGCTCGGCCTGGCTCGGAAATTTCTGAAATCTTAAGCAATCTCCGTTCCTTCAGGAGCTTGCCGTGTTTCTTCTTCACGCCGCATCCGCTCCTGATCTAAGGCTTCCTTTTCTTTCTCTTGATTCATGTGCTTTGTGGCTTCCTCTCGAAGATCCTGGTTGGCCGTATTCGGATCAGGACGCTGGTTATAGCTCGTAAGCGTCGCCCACACTTTTTTTATAAATGACATATTACGATAATTTATTTTTGATAATTTCCTGCACGACCTGAGGATTCGCTTTGCCCTTTGATCCGGCCATTACTTTGCCGATCAAAAACTTCAGCGAAGCTTCTTTGCCTTTTTTATAGTCCGCCACCGCTTGCAAATTTTCAGTAATAACCTGTTCAACTATGGCACCGAGCGCCCCAACATCCGACACCTGTGCCAAGTCTTTCTGCCGAATGATTTGATCAGCCGTTAATCCTGTCTCAAACATTTCTTTCAAGACGACCTGGGCTACGCTGGAAGAAATAGTATTGTGGAAAATAGCGACCACCAACTCGGCAAATGATTCTGGCTTGATCTTCGTCTCTTCGGGACTGGCTGACACTTCACCAGCCATACGACTTAACTCCGTCATGATGTAATTTGATGCCAGCTTCAGAAGCTTTGGTTCGTGCTCCTTTGCCGGCCGCTCCAGGTGCTTCAAATTATCAAATGCGATGAGTTCACTGGCAACCTTTTCAAAATAATTGCCCAATGCTTTATTCATGGTAAAAACCTCCGTATCTTTATCTGGAAGCCCATATTCTTTTTTAAATCGTTTGCGCCGATGCGATGGCAGTTCTGGCAATTCGTTGCGCACCGCTTCAATCGCCGCGTCGTCAAAAGACAACGGCGGCAAGTCCGGCTCCGGGAAATAGCGATAATCGGCAGAACCTTCTTTGATACGCTGACTGATTGTTTTTTTATTCACATCGTCCCAGCCGCGTGTTTCCTGAACGATCTTCTTTCCCGCATCCAAGAGTTCCGATTGGCGCTGAATCTCAAATTCGACCGCTTTTCCGGCCGCGCTGATTGAATTGATGTTTTTAACCTCGACTTTTGTACCCAAAACATTTCCTTCCGGTCGCACGGAGATATTTACCTCCACTCGCATCTGACCTTTCTCCATATCGGCATCGGAGGCGCCCAGGTATCGCATGATAAGCCGCAATTCGGAAGCAAACGCGATAACATCTTGAGCTGTTTCAAGGTCGGGCTTTGTGACAAGCTCCATGAGGGGCAATCCGGCTCGATTAAAATCCACGAGCGTGGCGTCTTTTTCATGCACCAGGCGTCCCGCGTCTTCCTCGAGATGAATCCGTTCAATCCGAATCCGCTTTGTTGCTTGTGGCTTGTTGCTTGTTGCTATATCCAAATGGCCATCATGGCAGAGCGGTTTGAGATACTGTGAAATCTGATAGCCCTTCGGGAGATCGGGATAGAAATAGTTTTTGCGCTCAAAGAAGGTGTTTTTTTCGATTGAACAGTTGAGCGCCAAGCCAACCATCATGAGCTTATGGATTGCTTCGGCGTTGATGACGGGTAGTGTGCCAGGGTGGCCCATGCAGATCGGACAGACATTGACGTTGGGGTGCTTTTCGTCCGGATCATTGAGCGAATCGCAGAACATCTTTGTCCGCGTCTTCAGCTCCACATGGACCTCAAGTCCGATAGTTGGAATGTATTGCATAATGGTTCAGCCTAGCATTTTTTTTTGCGATAAAAAAGGTTTTGACGATCACCTAAAACATGGTAGCATAGCCCTGGTTTCTTACGTTCTTCGACAATTTTGACAATCATGAAAGCGAGGTGTTCATTGACAGTTCAGTATAGGCCCTACCTGGAGCGAACTCCTGACATTCAGTATCAGGATTTGCTCCGACGTGTGCGTACCGAAGGCATCTACACGAAAAACGAGTTCCAGACAAACGGAACCTATACCTCCGTCACGCTTCCCAAGATGGTGTTTCCGCTCTCCAACGGCGTGCCACTCATCACGGAGCGCAGGTGCGGTTTCTGGCGCAAGCCAATCGCAGAGATTATCGGCTTCATCAACGGCGCCCGTACGCTCGACCAGCTTCGTCAGTACGGAGGCGAAAAAACGTGGGCGTCCTGGTGGGCAACCTGGGTTACCGCCCAGAAGTGCGCCGACTTCGGACTCGAGGAAGGAGATCTTGGTCCTGGCTCATACGGAGCCGCGTTCCACGATTTCCCCATGCCTGATGGGAGCACATTCAACCAGTGGGAGCACCTGATCCGAGAGATCCATGATTTCCCATGGCTACGAACCCACAAGATCACCGCATGGATCCCCTACTACGCCCTACAGCACAAGGGGCTCAAGCGAAAGGTCGTCGTGGCACCCTGCCATGGTGACGTGCAGGTGACCATTTTGGACAAAAAGCTGTACCTGCAGATGGACCAGCGATCCTGCGATACCATCGTCGGCCTGCCCAGTAACCTGATCCAGTACGCCGCCATCACCCTGATGGTGGCGCAGGTGACCGGCTACGAGGCCCACACGTACGTTCACAACGTCCGCGATGGGCAGGTCTACGAGAACCAGTTGGACTGGTGCGATGAGCTCCTAAACCGGCCACCCAAGGCGTTCCCAACTCTTCGGATCACTGACTCGACTATCAAAGACCTGTTCGCGTTCAGGCCGGAGCATTTCGAGCTGACCGACTACGATGCTCATCCGGCCATGAACGACATCCCGGTCACGACCTAAGCGAGGGGACGATGATCAATATAATCGCAGCCGTTTCTCAAGACGGGTTCATCGCAAACCAGGATGGTAAGATCCCCTGGCGCCTAAAGAGCGACATGGATCACTTCGTGGCACAGACGAATAACCATTCGGTCATCATGGGAAGAAACACCTGGGAATCTCTTTCGCCCAAATTCCGTCCTTTGCCAGGACGCAGGAACATCGTCGTATCCCAACGACCCGACTTCATCGCCGATGGCGCTGAAGTTGTGCACTCCACCACCATGGCGCTGGCGGTCACTAATGACGACGAGGAAGTATTCGTCATCGGCGGTGAACAGGTGTATCGCCACACGCTACTGGAAGCCGAACGCCTAATCATCACACGGGTCAACATGATCGTAGGCATCGGTAGAGCCCGATTCCCCAACATCCATCCTGATGAGTGGAAGCTTGTGTCGCAAACACCAGGAGTACGCACAGGAAAGGACGAATACAACTTCGCCATCGAGGACTACACGCCAAACCTCGAGTTTATCGAATTGGCAAACGTGCGTACGCTCAAGCAGCTTCAGGAGTACCGTCTTATTCGGGAACAGGGTCACTGCCCGTTCTGCCAAGACAACTTGCCCCTGTATCACAACAATCCCATACTGCGTAAGGGAAAATACTGGCTTCTGACCCAGAACGACTACCCGTACGCGGGGACCGATGCCCACCTACTGCTCATCCTTAGGGAGCATGCGGAAAACTTCAGAGATCTTCTCTTTGAGGCACAACAGGAGCTCTTCACGTTCATCACAGACGTGGAGGCCGAGGGAAAGTTCCAAGGAGGTGGGCTCTGTGCCCGCGCTGGCGATCCGCTTCTCTCGGGAGCGAGTGTTAAGCACCTGCACTTCCACCTGATTGCACCAACGAAAGGAGCGCAACCAATAGCGTTCTTCATGGGCAAAGGCAAACGTTAACTGCCCAGCCCGCCCCGAGCCGTCTCGCCCCAGCGAGCGGCTCGTTTCTTTTTTAATTTTCTTTAACTCGGATGAGTTTGATGCCCGCGCTCCGTAAATTATGCTCAGCACCTAGGTTAGAATAACCGTCAGCGTAATAAACTTTTTTTATGCCCGCTTGGATTATCGATAAGGCACAGGTAGGACACGGGAATGTAGTTACATACATTGAAGTACCCTCAAGAGAGATACCTTTTTGAGCCGCCCGAGCAATAAGTCCTGCTTCGCCATGGAGAGCCATATTCATATCTTTTAGTTGAGGATCTCCAGCATTGAAATTTCCACGAGGATCTCCATCAATATAAAGTGTGTTCTCGGTAGGCTTATGTTGATTATATCCTTCAAGGATTGGCTCACCTTCTTTCACAATAACCGCGCCAACTTGCCGCCACCAGTCAGAGCTCTTTTGGGCATTTCTTCGAGCTTTGATTATAAACTCGCGGTCAAAGTCACTTTGAGAAATTTCATTGTTGGAGGTAACCGGAACAGCGGTGACAGCCGCCATTTTATCCCATCGAAGAAATACGGATTCAAACGCAACCGGTATGCCGACACAATAGGATTCCGCGACCGCTCTCATGACTTCATCATTGGCAAACACCACTGCATCTGCTTTTTTTAAATCAGAAATGTTCTCCTTTTCGAGAAGCTTTATCACCGGAGCCAATGAAAGCGCTTTGCAAACAGAAACAACTTCTACTGGGTTCAACGCTCGTATATCACGCTCGAGAATGGTGGCATCCTTCAAGAAGCTACTACCGAGAACGTAGAGAACGTCTGGCTGTATCTTTCGACAGAACTCTTGGTGCCCCTTGTGGACGACTGGAATGTACGCTGCTGCTATTTTCATTATTTTTTCCTCCAAGGAATTCGTTAATAACAAGATTTATTTTCATTCCAAGCTGCTCCACCCCATCCATCATTAGTTGGCGAAGCTTTGCTGTCGTAGTAGTTCCCGCTTGTGCCGGAAGCACTTTAATGTCGCCGCAGTATTGGAGTAAATTTTTCTTATCGCGATCGGTAAAATCCACGGTTGTTTGAGACATTACCAGTACATCGGGACGTACAAGTTTTATGAGTTTGTACATATGGTCATTTTCATGGCGAGGAGTAACGATATCGACTGCCGTAAGGCTGGAAAGAATCTCAACGCGATCGTTAAATGTATCAAAGGGACGTTTTGGTCCTTTTCGTTTGCGGGTAAGCTCATCCGTATCTACACCAACTATTAAAATATCTCCACTACCTTTTGCTTCTTCTAAATATCGTTTGTGCCCAACATGGAAAAGGTCATAGACGCCCTGCGTGAGTACGATTTTGTACCCGGCATTCTTGAGTGTTTTAATGACTGCGGAAAGGGAAGCATAATCAGGAACATAGTGATGTTCCAATCCCGGAGTACGGCTCACAATGTTCTTTACGATCTGTGAATTAGGCAAGGTGGGCATATGAATAAGTTTAAAATACCATACCCCATACCAATGTACAATTCAAGCAAAAACCACGGATGTTCGTGGCTTTTAGCTATTTTACCTCAATACCCATTGAGCGAGCAGTGCCCTCGACGATCTTCATCGCGGCCTCGACATCGTTGGCGTTCAAGTCAACCATCTTTTTCTCGGCGATTTCCCGAACCTGAATCTTAGTGACCGCACCGACTTTTTTCTTATTTGGCTCGCCGGAACCTTTTTCAATCCCCGCGGCGACGCGCAAAAGATATGCCACCGGAGGAGTCTTGAGCTTGAATTCGAACGTACGATCTTCAAAGATCGTGATTTCAATAGGCGTCACTTCGCCCATCTTGTCTTTGGTCGCCTCATTAAACTGCTGGACGAATTGCTGCAGATTAATGCCGTGAGGACCCAGGGCGGTACCAACCGGTGGCGCCGGCGTTGCTCGGCCGCCTTCGATCTGTAATTTTACCACTGCTTTTATTTTTTTTGCCATATTTTTATAACTTTTTTATCTGTAAGAAATCGAGCTCGACGGGCGTTTCGCGTCCAAAGATTGTGACGAGCACTTTGACTCTTCCCTTCTCCGGATCAACTTCGGCAATCTTGCCGTCGAAGTCCTTGAATGGACCGTCCGTGATCTTCACGCGATCATCCACGGCAACATCAAGCTGATACTTCGGCTCTTCCACGCCCATGCGTTTGACCAAAGAATCAACTTCATCTTTCGAAAGCGGCGTTGGAACCGTACCAGCGCCGATGAAACCGGTTACATTCGGCGTATTGCGCACGACATACCATGAGTCATCATCGACAAGCATTTCCACCAATACATAACCCGGGTAGATTTTTTCTTCGATAGTCTCGCGCTTGCCGCTTTTAATTCTTATCTTTTTTTCCTTCGGGACGAGAACATTAAAAATCTTATCTTCAAAGCCAAGCGACTCGACGCGCTGCATGAGGTTGCGAGCGACATTGTCTTCATAGCCCGAATAAGTGTGGATGGCGTACCAAAGACGTTCTGCAGTAGAAACTTGTTTAGGCATATTAGGGTTTGAGAACGAATCGGTTAAGAACTTCGGTAAGAGCGAAGTCTAAAACGCCAAGAAAAATAGCCAGCGCCAAACTGATGCCGATTACCACAAAAGTGTAGTTGATGGTTTGCTGGCGGGTAGGCCAGCTCACTTTAGATAACTCCGCTCGTACATCTCTAAGATATGTGACAATCCGATTCATGTGTATATAAAATATGTGACTATGTGGTCGCTACGCTACAAATCTGCCTGAACCGACTTTTCCTTTAAAAAGTCGGTTCAAAAACCGCCCGAGGGCGTACTTATACCCTACTAGAGATCCTTTTAGATGTCAAGATTCTGCACGGATTTAGCATGCGTTTGGATAAATTTCTTGCGGGGCATGACTTCCGATCCCATCAACACGTCAAAAATCCGGCTTGCTTCTTCAGCATCTTGGATGGTGATTTGATAGAGCAGTCGATTCTCCGGGTTCATGGTCGTTTCCCACAATTGCTCGGCATTCATTTCTCCAAGACCTTTATAGCGTTGAATAGAAAGGCCGGTAATCTTTACCTCCGAATTTGCATCGACATCGACACTATTGCCCTTCATCTCGGCATCGTCTCGGTGAGACGGGTCTATCGCTACGCCATTACTATCCAACGGTGTAACTTCCCACCCTTCCGGCACTTCATCTTTTTTCTCTTTCCCTGGCCCCTGATCGGGCAGGCGGGCAGGCTTGGCTTTTTCTTCTGCTTTGGCTACTGCCGCTCCCATGAATTGCTTTACTATCTTATCTTTCTCTGCATCCGAAAATACGTACTGAATCTTTCCGCCTTTAGTAATGCCATAGAGCGGCGGCTGGGCCATATAGATATGTCCGGCACCGATCAAAGCTGGAAAGTAGCGATAGAATAACGTCAATAACAGCGTGCGAATGTGCGCACCATCAACATCGGCATCAGTCATGATGATGACTTTATGGTAACGAAGTTTTGTAATATCAAACTCTTCCGCAATCGCGGTCCCCATGGCGATGATAAGATTCCGGACTTGTTCCGAAGCAAGCATTTTATCAATGCGGGCTTTCTCGACATTTAAAATCTTCCCGCGCAGTGGCAGAATTGCCTGTGTGCGGCGGTCACGACCCATTTTTGATGAGCCGCCAGCCGAATCTCCTTCAACGATAAAAAGTTCTGATTCAGATGGATCGCGACTTGAGCAATCGGCAAGCTTACCCGGCAGGGTCATCCCTTCCAGCGCGCCTTTGCGTAAGACTGTTTCGCGGGCCGCTTTTGCCGCCATACGAGCTTTGGAAGCCAAAAGCACCTTTTCCATAATAGCTCGGCCGTCATTAGGGTTGCGTTCCAGCCAATCGGCAAATTCGACATTCATAACCGTTTCTACCGCCGTACGGGCATCAGGCGTACCCAGCTTGGCTTTTGTCTGGCCTTCGAATTGCGGATCTCGCAACTTCACCGAGATAATCGTCGTTAAGCCTTCGCGGGCATCATCACCGGTAAGGTTTTCGTCTTTCTCTTTCAAGAAGCCGTTCCGTCGAGCATAGTCGTTAAGCGTGCGGGTAATAGCCGATTTAAAACCGGTCATGTGCATGCCGCCTTCGACCGTATGGATATTATTCGCAAAACTGATTTCGGTCGTTGAGAGTTCATCGACATATTGCAGAGCGATTTCTACCTGAATATTTTGCTGCTCTTTTTCTGCATAAAAAATATTTGGATGCTTCGCATCTTCATTGCGGTTAAGGAAATTAACGTATGAAATGATACCGCCCTCGAAATAAAACGTGTAAGTGGGGGTCTGCTCCTCTGTACCGCCTACTTTTACCGGCTCCCGCGCATCGACAACCGAAATCTTTACGCCTTTACTAAGATATGCCTGCTGACGAAGGTGATGAAGAATTTCTTCAACGTTAAGATTGCGATCCAAAAAAATCATCGGATCAGGCTCAAAGGTAATAATTGTACCGGTTGCTTTTGACGTACCGACTTTTTTCACGGGCTTTTTCGGATTCCCCCGTTCGTATTCCTGCTCATAGAGAGCGCCGTCGCGCATGACTTCCGCTTTCAGATAAGAAGAGAGTGCGTTGACAACCGAAACGCCGACACCGTGAAGGCCGCCTGAAACTTTATATGCGCCGTCGCTGAACTTACCGCCGGCATGCAAGATCGTCATGACCGTCTCCAGAGTGGAGACACCGGTCTGCTTGTGCTTCTCGATGGGAATGCCGCGGCCATCATCTCTTACTTGAACGCGATGGTTGGGTAATAAGGTAACTTCGATATTTTTAGCGAAGCCAGCCATTGCTTCATCGAGTGAATTATCAAAAACTTCCCAGACAAGGTGATGCAAGCCAGCAGGACCGGTTGAACCGATGTACATGCCGGGACGCTTTCTGACCGGCTCTAAACCCTCAAGAACTTGAATGTCTTGAGCTGTATAGGAGGCCTGCCCGCCATTGGCTTTCGCCGCAGGCGATGGCAGGCGGGAGTTTTTTGGCTTGTTATCTGCCATATTTCAAACCAGTATCCCGCCCTCTAGGCACGCGAACAACATGCTGTTCATGGCAAACGCGCACTGCGTCATTCATGATCCACACATCGCTCACGAGCTTAGAGGGCGGGACTCACTTTGGTACTTAATTGTAGCATTTCAAAAGCCCCGGTGCAACCCGGTTTCCGGCATTAACCCTAGCGAATCTCGGCTTTAAACTGATCGATAGTTTCCTGGTAAATTTTGCTCTGAATTTCGTCCACTTCGCCGGAAAGAAGAGTTCGTTCGTTACTGCGATAGACAATATGAAACGTATAACTGGTTTTATCAGCCCCAAATTTTTCTGCGTTCTCATATTTATCCATCAGTTCCACTTCTTCAATGAGATTTCCTCCCAGATCACGGATAAGGTCATAGTAATTATTAGGCGTAAAATCCTTTGTCACAATAAATGAGATGTCGCGTGTGATCGGCGGATATTTGCTTACCGACACATACTTATTACCCAGTTTCAGTTGCCGCTTCACCCGTTCATCCTGTGACCAAAAAAGACGCATATCGGGCAAACTCATACTGGCCATTGCTAAACGCTCCAGACCAGGTCCGAACGCCCAGCCGTTATATTCATCCGGGTCAACACCGAAATTTTTTAACACCGTTCCTTTTACCACACCCGCGCCCAAAACTTCTAACCAGCGACCATTAACTTCTATTTCCATTTCTAAACTAGGGTCGGTATAAGGAAACTGATCGGTGTTGAAGCGGTATTTAACGTCTTTACCATAAATTGCTTTTGCCATCTCTAACAATACGTCTTGCAAATCTTGTATTGTGATAATGTGATCTTTTTTGCGGCATAAATACCAGCCATCAATTTGATGAAACACGGGCATATGAAAACGATCAATCTCATCTTTACGATAAACCTTGCCGTATGAGAGCGCACCAACGGGTTGACCATTTTTAATTTTCTCTTTCACTTCCGGCAAGTTCAAATGATAATACCACATCACTGTGGTGTGCGTCCGCAAAACATGATTTTTATCAACAAAATAAGTATCTGACGGAGTCCTGGCCGGGTGGTCTGCTGGAAAGTCAAACAAATCAAAACTTATATCATATCTCACAATCTCCGGTACTTTCAAAACCTCAAAGTCAGCAAATCGAGGTAGGTTGACTACACGTTCTACAATCTCCGCCAAAGGACTGTCCGGCGTACGGGACAGGTCAGGCATGGCAAGATACCGCTTCAACCGGAGACCGTCCGCATCATTTTTGCCCCCAAGTTGTTTTTGCAATTCCTGCTCTTCGGGAGAATCAATAGTAATATGGCTCATGGTTATGATTGGGGTTCTGATTTCTTTTTACGCACAGCCTCAAGCTCTTCCTGGCTTAGTTCAATTGCCAGTTTATTTCGTACCCAGCCATAGAAGTGCTTAATGGATTCCTTTGCTTCCGGCGAGCTGGCATCGTACAGTTTCTGAAGTTCGTCCGCTTCGGGCAGGTCATTAATCGAAAGCTGATTCTGCTGGAGCGCATGGAACACGGCGAGATCTTGGAAGCTAAGATGAAACGCATTGATCATCCCAAGCTCGTGCTCATTGGTTTCTGCAACTATCTTTTCGAGCTCGTTGCGATACCCTTCGTAGCGGGTGATGAGCTGATTGATTAAATCGTGATGAAACTTTTTTACTGACGGAAAGGGATGCGCGGGCCGAGCCTGAACCGCTTCATCCATAGTAAGCGTTCCTTCGCAGTACTTCTGAAACAGTGCTCGCTCTACATCGCTTGCATCTTCGGGCAACTGCAATTCATCTACTGATGATTTTTGGTTGGGTTCTTTTTCTGAATTCATAATTCGGCGCGGGCGGCCCGCCTAAATTTTTGCTTTCTGCAAAGTTCTTGCGAGCTTAGTTACAATAAAATTTCTTCCCCATCCAGTTTTAAGATATCTTTCGCGATCTCTGGCCTCTTGTTCATCGAGATGCATTTCGTAGTATAAAAGTTTCAAAGGTAACCTATCTTTTGTCGCAAGAACTTTGCCAGCATTATGTTTATTTAACCTCGTCCGCAAATCATTTGTATAACCAGTATATAGCTTATCGTCCTTTTTGCTTAGTAGAACATAAACATAATGCATAAGCAAAAACTTAGCGCGGGCGGCCGGATTCGAACCGGTGACCTCTTCCGTGACAGGGAAGCGCTCTAACCAGCTGAGCTACGCCCGCAATTGCTTATCTTTTCTCAAAAACTCAAGACTAGCTTAACTGATTTCAGGTAAAATGGGAATAGCTTCAGACCCCATAGAATTGACATATATAATATATATGGTAGTTTAAAAAATAGAACGATCGCGATGTATTAGTATTAAAGGAAGTCCAAGGAGGTCCGTCCAATGAAACGCAAAAGTGTCACACCCCTTTTAGGGCGAGTTCTCCAGAAAATCGCCCTAAAGATCGGAGCGACGGTTGTCATGGAACCAGTCTGGGGGATCGTCGGTCAGATCATTTTCAAAAACGGCCGTAAGCACTACTTCCGATACTCCAGCCTTGATATGAATCCCCTTGGCGCTTCGGAAGTCGCTAAGGACAAGGATTACGCCAACTTCTTCATGGAGCGCATGGGATACCCGACCGTTCCCGGCAAGACGTTTTTCTCCAAGGAGTGGGCACGAGCAATCGGTTCGCGGCGAGACATTGACGCGGCGTACCGATATGCCACGACACTCGGGTTTCCCGTGGTGGTGAAGCCCAACAGCGGCAGTCAAGGCGTAGGAGTCTCATTCGTTTACACCCAGCGTGAGTTCTATCGGGCCATGCGCTTCGTGTTTAAGCGCGATAGGGTGGGTCTAGTTCAGCGAGTGGTGGGCGGCAAAGATTACCGCATTGTTGTTCTCGACAACAGGGTAATTTCCGCCTACGAACGGATTCCGCTCAATGTCATCGGGGATGGAAAAGCAACCATCTATCAGCTCTTACAAAAAAAGCAACGCCATTTTGTCGCTTCCAGCAGAGATACGCTCATCAAATTGAACGACCCTCGGATCACGGAGAAGCTCAAGCGCCAACAGTTGAGTCTGCGGTCCGTTCCCACCCGGGGAGAACGCGTTTACCTGCTGGACAACGCAAATCTTTCTTCAGGCGGAGATTCGCGGGACGTGACGTCAAACATACACCCCGCCTTCAAAAAGATCGCTGTACGCCTGACGAAAGACATGGGCCTTCGTCTCTGCGGCGTTGACCTCATGGTTTCCGGCGACATCAGTGAACGACTATGTACGTACCGGGTTCTCGAAGTCAACTCCGCACCCGGTCTCGATCATTACGCGAAGATAGGCCGCGCCCAGGAGAGGATCGTCGAGGACCTCTATCTCGAAGTCCTTAAAAGCATGGAGAGGAGATGATGACTGCTGGAATGCCGGAGCACGAGACTCCGGCATTACTTTTAAATAACTACTTATAAATATGGGGTCCCCCTTTCAAAAATTAGAACGTATTCTTGCCACACAAACAGCATCCGTCCGTTATCAACCTCTCCCCGACGAAGTTGATTATACCACCTGCGGGCTGTTTGCGTCGGTACTTGGCGATAGCGCCATAGTACCCAATATTCAAGAAGCCGATCCATTGGCATGGGCAGTTACTTGCACATCCCGATATCGGTACACCGTACCGTGTATTTTGGTTCCTGGAAGCCGTTTTGATATTTATGGCACCCGCTTTGGACGAGGGGTGGGGTGGTATGACCGTTTTCTTGCCGCAGTACCGTCGCACTGGCTTCGCATAGGGGTTACGAATATCACGCGACTATCTCCTACAGCGCTCGTGCGGCAGGCATGGGATGAGCCAGTGGATTGGATCATCGCGCAGGACGATTCTTCCTGGAAGGTTTACGAAACACACGCTCGGCATCTTTGAATATTGCGGCATAGATGTCCGTTTCCGGTGATAAGACAAGACTTGTGCGCTTCTTATCCGCAATGCTCTGTTTCGTAAAACGCACAGGAGCATCTCGTATAATGGCTATCGGGGTTTGTTCATTGCCTTCTCCCATAACAAGAACAGCGCTGGCCGCGAGGGCATCGGCGACATTGCTTTGCGTAAGACGACTTTTTCTTCCAAATAAATCCTTTTTACCGATATAACTTTTAAGTGGTTCAAATCCTGAATACCCGATTGATCTGCCAATCGTACCGACCCGAAGCGGCAGACTTTTAGTATCCGTGATCAGTACGCCCAAACGCTTGAGCGAAAAGTGCTTGAGAAGTTTTTTACGAACGGTCTCGGCGGTTCTCCGGGTATTTTCGGGCGAGAGAATAAGGCGGCCGTTTGCGTTTGATTCATCAACACCGGCGTTAACGCACCATCCGTCATCGGTAAGCGTTAACAATGCCCACGGCGTCTCAATAACCTTCTGCGAACCATGATAGATGTGTTCTCTTTTGGCGGCTAGCGATCCGACTCTGCCTTGGGATAGGGCAACGATCTTTGATGTGACTACGACGATATCGCCTTCCCGGAGCCGCCGGATGTGGCTTCGGATAAACTCAACGAGCGGCGTGCGCTCGGTGAACAACCGCGTCTTAATAGGTATGATCTCCATCAAATATTAATCACTTTCGGACAGAATCCTATTAAAGAATTTATATTTTCTCCTCATATATTCTCTGAAAGATACGCCATTGGCCTCTAATTTGATCTTCTCATATTCTTTAAGTAGTACCGCATCATTCTTTAAAATCTCAAAGACCTTAATCTGCTCCAGCATTGAGGGCGTGCTCGGATCGGTGAGATAGAGTTCCACTCCAAAACCGTCAATATCCATCTCCCATTTCATTATTGAGATACCGGCTACGGGCTCTCCCAAAACCTCCTTCAGACGGGCAAGGTGCTTCCAGAAATCTTCCGCCTGACTGCAGATATACATATCTATATCATTCTGACCGGCAATACCCAAGGCGGATGCGCCCATCCAGAGGACACCAAGGCCGGGTTCAGCCGACTTGATCTTCGCAATCAGGCCTTCGGCGGCCCTTTTTACTTCCGGATCCCAGGGCTTGATTTTAATGACACCCCCTTCTGGGATCTTCCGGAGATATTTTTCCTGGTTTTCAGTCAGCATGATCTAAAAAATCAATCTAAATACCCTTTCGCCTGCTTGCGGAACATGCGGGCGTAGATACCATCCATCGCCATGAGTGATTTGTGATTCCCTTCCTCTGCAATCATCCCGTCTTTGAGCACGATAATTTTGTCGGCGTTCCGCACCGTAGAAAAGCGGTGCGATATTAAAATGAGCGTTTTGTGCTTGTACGTGCGGTACAGGTTGTCAAAAATTTGTGCTTCAGCTTCGGCATCAATCGCCGATGTCGGTTCGTCCAAAATAAGGATTGGTGCCGCCTCATAGAACGCCCGCGCCAGCGCGAGTTTCTGCCACTGCCCCTGCGAGAGCTCCGCGGAATCCTCAAAGCGTTTACCTAAACGCTGTTCATACTTTTTCGGAAGCGCTTCAATAAATTCGGCGGCGCCGGATTGCTCCGCCGCGTTCCACATTTTCTTTTCGTCAATGAGTTCTGGATTGCCCAGAAGGACGTTGTCCTTAATAGACAGTGAAAACTTCACGAAATCCTGAAAGAGGATGCTTACAAATCGATACCAATTGCTGGACCGAACATCCTTCAGGTCAACGTCATTCACTAGAATCTGCCCCCGTGAGGGATCATAGAATCGCAAGAGTAGGCTGATAAGCGTTGTTTTGCCCGCGCCGTTGGGACCGACGATCGCCAGGTGCTGACCTGGCTCCAGCGAAAATGAAATATCCTTGAGTACCTCGGGGCTTTTGGCATCATAGCGAAAGCTGACGTTCTGAAACTCAATTTTGGGCGGTTTAATTTCTGCGAAGGCGAAGCCGGGATTTTTTTCAGGAACAATCTTGGGCAGATCAAGAACGGCAAAGTAGAAACCAACATAGAGGTTCTGCTCAAAGAGTTTACTGATCTGCCCCACCATTTCTTGGGAGCTTTGAGAGATACGGTCCAGCATTTGTACATAGAAAGTAAAAGTGCCGAGTGTGATCGCACCCGCGGTAACCGTCGGCAACTTCAGGTATGCCAATATGAATAGTATTCCGATTTCAAAGATAATCGCCAGAAAAAAATTGGGCAGAGAACCGCGAAGCGGTTTGCGCGTTGATTCATAAAGGAACTCCTGGAGTTTACGAATGCGAGCAATCAATGCCGAACTGGCCTGAGCAACTTTCAGCTCCTTGATGTCGGAAGGATCATCAAAGAGTCCTTGCAGGTACATCAACTCTTTCTGTTCGATAGTGTTTTTGTCATACCGAGCCCACTCGACCTTAATATATCTGTTCCGATAGAAAAACCGGGGAACGGTCGCCAGTCCCATCGCCAAAGGGATCCAGAATCCGAACGGGATCAATACAATAAACGAACCAATGAGGGTGCCTAATGATGTAATGCTGTAAAAAAGAAAGTAAAAGAAATTGATGAGCCGCCAAGGGTATGCTTGCCGAGCTTTGATGATGAGATTTTGCGTTTCCGGATCCTCAAAGTGCGGGATGTCCAACTGCGACAGCTTCGTAATGAATCGCAGTACCAGCGCATTATCAATCTTGTGTTCAAAGAGGTTGTCCAGGTACTCATAGTGGTACGTGGCTCGCAGGTTCGCGAACAGGTCCAAGATGTAGCGGAACGCAAACAGTGACAAGAGCACCGTTGTAACTGCCATAGCCGCATTTTGCGTCTTAATAATCTCGTCAATGACGAGTTTGAAAATGTAGCTGAAGGCAATCGGAACAACGGCGGCGAGGAGCACCAGGGCGACGAGTACGACAAACATAAACCGATCCGCCTGCCATGCGACGGCGATGATGCGCTTAGCGTTCTTGACGAACTGCTTGAGAGCGTCGGTTCGGGACATTATTTTCTTTCTTTGAGAGAAGAGGCAATTTCCTGGATACCGATCCGTTCCTGCGCCATTGTATCCCGGTCACGGATGGTAACGGTGCCGTCTTCGAGGGTTTGGAAATCAACGGTAATACAGTATGGCGTGCCGATCTCATCTTGGGCGTAATAGCGTTTGCCGATGTTACCGCGATCATCCCAGGCAACCATGAACTCCTTTCGCAGTGAGTCGAATATTTCTTTCGCCTTTGCGACAAGCTCTGGTTTGTTTTTAAGCAGTGGAAACACGGCCGCTTTGTACGGCGCGAGTTTAAATGGAAGTTTAAGTACAACGCGTTCGTCTTCTTCTCGATACGAATCTAGAAGCAAGAAGAGCATTGAGCGATCGACTCCAGCCGATGTTTCGATGTCCCACGGAATATAACTCTCGTTTGTTTCAGGATCTCGATAGCTCATATCCTGACCAGAGAACTCCTGGTGGCGTCGAAGATCCCAATCCGCTCGGTGGTGAATACCCATCACCTCTTGCCAGCCCCATGGGCTGTTATATTCAATATCAGTCGCAGCACGAGCATAGTGGGCCCGCTCATCATCTGCATGATCCCGAAAACGAAGACTTTCTTTTTTAAATCCTAAGGAAAGATACCAGTCCATCCGATTTTGCTTCCAGTATTCAAACCACTTCTTTCCCTCAGCTTCATCAGGCTTGATATAGTACTGAACTTCCATCTGTTCAAATTCTCGGGAACGGTATGTAAATCCTCCCGGCGTAATCTCGTTTCGAAAGGCCTTTCCGATTTGGGCAATACCAAATGGAATTTTAACTCGTGTAGAGTCGATAACATTCTTGAAATTCACTTGTACGCCGTTCGTTATTTCTCCGCGTAGGAAAATTTGGCCTTGTTCTCCTTCGATAACTCCGAGATAAGCTTTTACAAGCAAATTAAACTGGCGGGGTTCAGTCCACTCAACTTTTTTATCTGCGTGCGTCTGCTCATGCTCCTTGATTTCGTCTGGCTTATCGGCTCGAAATCGCTGGTGACAAATTTTACACTCTACCAACGGATCGGAGAAAGAAGTAACGTGACCGCTTGCTTCCCATGCTTTGGGATTCATCATAATAGCCGCATCTACGCCGACAACGTCGTCGCGCAGTTGGACCATATCTTTCCACCATAGATCTTTAAGATTCTTTTTTAACAGCGCACCCGTTGGTCCATAATCCCAGGTACCACGAAGGCCGCCGTAGATTTCCGATCCGGGGAAAACAAACCCCCGCCGCTTGCAGAGTGAAACAATTTTTTCGAGAAGATTTTGATTTGAAGTAGTCATGATTATTCCACAGTTCCATCGGCGGAACGATCTATTGTATCACTGGTCGTAAGATTATCAAGATTCAATAGTACGCTTTGCTGAGTAAAGCTATCCGTTCCCGCGAATGTGCCGTTTTTTACAAGCGTCGGCGCGCTTCCTCGTTGCGTCGAAGACGGCGTAATACTTACCTGGAAGCTGACTTCATAAATACTACTGGTACCGCTTCCGGACGGTAGTTGACCAATGTTCCAGATTACCTGGCCTTTGTTGCGGTCATATGCCGGCTGGGATTGGCCGGTAACAGACGACACGATATTTTTCCATGCCACGCCCGTAGGCAATGTCGCTTTTACTATTGCGTTATTTACGGCATTTCCCGGATTGATCAACCGCCAATGGACGGTAAATATCGTTTCGCTTCCGACATTAAGCGGCATCGGACCGAATGATCCGAACGCCGGATCATTGTAATACATCGTCTGGATTACATTGGGTTGGGTGCTAATTTTTGTGATCAAACTGTCCTGCGTCGAAATCTCCTCACCATCCAAACCGGTAGGAATATCGGACGTCACCAGAGAGGCGGTTGTTTTCACAAAGAAATTTTTAGAACCGAGCCCGCCGGAAAAAGATGACTTGAGACGAATACGAAAATCAACTTTACCCGTCGCCGAGGGTCCCAAGTTGCTGAAATTAGGCACACTGCCGGCATTCCAAATAATCGTCTGTGTGGCGCTGTCGTAGAAGCCGCCGGTGGGATCAAGTGAATTGAGGTCATACATTTCGCCTTCAAGCTTCACCAGAAGGCTCAGTCCCGAGAAAGTGTAGCTGGAGCTATTCCTGTACTGGATCGAGTATGCCAAAATATCACCCGGACTGGCGGTGTAGTCCCGCTCGCCATTCACTGATATTTTTACGTCAAAGAGCGGACTTGAGATAATCGTAGAAGCTTCGGCGCGTTCATAATTTATATAATCGCCGTTTATCTTCCGTTGAAGCATCATCGAAACGGTTTTACTATCGCGCTCATTTCCGGATATCGTTCCCGTCACGGTGATGCGCGCGCCAGAACCTTTTTTGAGTAATTTAATATCCCATGTTGCGTCCCCCGTCGTCGGCTGGGGACTGAAACGTTTTGGCGCAAATCCTTCGGGATAGGCAAGTTTAAATCGAAGATCTGCGATATCGCCCTGCGATTCATTGCGATAATCGAGCGTGTAAGTAATCTCCTGACCTGACACCGCGATTGGCGGAACACTCAAAGTCACCGGAACCGGCATCCCAATGATAGTCGTCGCCGCCGATATCGGCTTCTTTTCGAAACGAGAGCTCAATGTTCCCGCTTTATACGTCATATCAGCTTTTGCGTAGAGAATGCTTCCCTTCTCTCCCACTAGAAATGCCTTAAATTCTTTTTCGCCGCTTTGGCGCGCTCCGACAGAATCAAGTTCGAATGTTTCTGAAGTTTCTTCTGAATATGAACCGTCTTCTTTAATCACGATTGCATGGTCAGGATAGAAAAAGCGGAATTTAATGTCCTTGATCTCAGTTCGGGTCGTATTGCTGTATGTAATTTTATAGGTTGCTTCGTCGCCGGAAAGAGCTTGTTGGGGGCCTTCTATTTTAAACTCGACGCCGCGTTCGCTGAATGATGAGCCCCCAAACCAAAAAACAAGGATCGCGGCCACAAAAAGCACTAATGCCACAATCACAAGAATCTTCAAGTATTTGCTGGATCCCGGCGATGAAAAGTATTCAAGTATATTCCTCATAAATTCAATCCTCTAAGTTTATCACATTCTACATAACCTCATACAGGAAACGCAAGGAATTCAAGCGGAGGCCGAAAGTGCATTCATAGATAGTATCGAGTGAAGAGGGAAAGGTGGCTGGTGGGATTGCTGGAAGTTGAGAGGCATAACCAAGCACACTTAAGAAATCGGCTTGTTTTTTCCGGAAAAACGGCATCAGCGCTGATGCGTCCGCGGCGTCCAGCTCAATTAAAAGCCCGCGCAAAAAGTTCCAGAGCTTCTCGTCTTTCTGATTATCATAAGCCACGCGGTCGATAACCTCAAAGAAAAAATAGGCCACTGCCTGATGCGCCAATGATTTTCGGATGTGGCCGAAGGTATTTTCACTTTGCGCGCCGGTAATGATCGGCGTAGCGCGGCCATTTATTAAATCGAAATCGACAAGATTTAAAACATCCAGATGCATCCCTTGAATCGAACTTTCTTTCAGAGAACTTTTAGCGATCGCGGTCAGCTTGCCCCGCTCCTGGCTGTAGCAGGTAATAAGCTGGTCGTATTCCTTCGTCATCTGCTTTTTGATGATAATCGCTTTCGTTCTCATTTTTTGATGCCGATCCAGATTTTTTTACCGGGCGCGAGCTCGATTTCTTCTTCTACATCGTATGCACGATCTGCTTTAGACTGCCGTAAAAATTCAGAAAGCACGGTATTCGTTTTGATTGTGGCGGACCATTCGGTGATCGCGCTTGAAAGGGCGGTGTCTTCACTATGCCAGTATGCCGCGACTTCCTCATCAAAACGATAGCCGGCGTCCTTGCGCATATCCTGAACCTGGCGCATCATCTCCCGCGCATATCCTTCCGCGCGCAATTCGTCGGAGATTGCGAGATCAAAGCTCAACTCGGCTTCGGCAGACAAGCCTGCTTCTTGATAGCGGATGTCTTTTACATTTAACTCATCCTTAATCAATGCCTCGAGGCCCGGATCAAGCGGATCGCTGGGAATAATCACCGCTTGGAGCGGTTGGCGCACTTTAAGCTGTTTGTTCTTGCGCAGGGCCAGCCCCTGTGTCACGAATTCCTGAATTCGGATCATCGCAGATTCCAATTCACCGTTTACCATTTTTACATCGCCAATCGGCCAGCGCTGGAGGTGGACACTTTCCGTACCCTCGTTCCGTCCGCCAATGCGCGCATAGATATCCTCGGCGGTATAGGGCGCAAACGGAGCGATCATTTTGGCCACCTCAAACAACAAGTATCGCAACATACCGATCGCTTCCGGCCGGTTACGGGAACGGCGGAGCCACCATTTAGAGAGATCTTCAATCACGAATTTCTCGACCATACGGGCGGCGGTTGTCGGATCATACGTATCCATCCGTTTAGTAGCTTCCAGGATGGTTCGGTTGAGCCGCGAAAGCATCCACTGATCAAGCAATGTCAGTTCCTGTTCTTGGCGGGGCACCGTTTTTTCATAGAGTTCATAAAAGCGGACGCAGTTTTCGAGGGTGGCAAAAAAACCTTTAAGCCGCTCTTGCGCATCTTTAAGAGTCACCATAGTAGATTCCCCTGGCATGTTGGCGGTATAAAAGTACCATCGAGTAGCATCGACGCCGACGGCATCCATAAATTCATCAGGAGCAATGACATTGCCTTTAGATTTGGACATTTTCTTTCCATGCTCATCGAGAGTATGCCCAAGTGACATTACATTTTTATAGGGAGCGCCTTTATTCAGAAGTGTCGAAATCGCCAATAAGGTGTAGAACCAGCCGCGAGTTTGATCTACCGCTTCCACGATAAAGTCTGCCGGGAATTGCCTCTCGAATATTTCCTTATTTTCAAACGGCCGGTGCCATTGCGCGTACGGCATACAACCGGAATCAAACCAGACATCGATGAGATCGGGCACTTTATACATCGGTCCATCACATTTCGAGCACTTTAAAACAATTTCATCCACATATGGCCGATGGAGATCAACCTCACCCTGGTCATTGTAAGGATAGTTAGGCAGAGTCGCTTTCATGTACGTCCCCTGCTTGAGATAGATTTCTGATTTTTTCGCGAGAGTGTCCGCGTCGTCTCGGTTCATCATTGCGCTGGCAAGAATCCAGAGCGGGTCACCGTGACTGATGATGAGGATATTTTTGCCTTCGTATTTTTTATCCAGTTCCACTACAACCGCCATCATGCGGGCTTTAACATCGCGCCAGCTGTCACCATCTCCGCGCTTGGCATCCATTACCACGATGGTACCTAGTTGCTCAACACATTGGGCATGTGTTTTTCCCTCACACGCCAATCCGTGCTTTATTTCGCCTAGCCGCTCATCAATTTCTGCAGGGATACCCAGAACTTCAGAGAAAATCTTTGCCGTACCTTGGGTACGCTTGAAAGGCGACGCAACGATAATGTCGATTTTTTCTTTTTTTAATTTCTCCGCTATATCTGCTATTTGCTTCCGCCCTTCGTCGTTAAGTTCATAGATATCATATTCGCCGGTATATGAATTGATAATCATGTTCTTCTCGACACTTCCGCGATCGGTAAGCCCATGGCGTACTAAAATGAATTCATTTGGCTTCTTAAAGCGATTTTTTTTCAAATCATCGAGACTACCCGCAACGCGATATGTTTTACAATCGGCATTGGCGCATTGCCATACCGGCAGGGGCGTCCCCCAGTATCGTTCACGGGAGAATGCCCAATCTTTCCCCTCTTTGATCCATTGGCCAAAGCGGCCCTCCTTCAAATGACCCGGAATCCAGTTGATCTGATCGTTGTTTTTCAAAAGCTGCTTATTCACCGCTGACATTTTGATGAACCAGGATGTTTTGGCGTAATAGATCAATGCGGTGTCACAGCGCCAGCAGAATGGATAGTCATGCTCATATTCTTCTTCCTTGAAGAGCGCGCCGACGGCCTTCAGTTTCGCAAGGATTATTTCCGTAGTCTTGGCGGTTTTCACATACATGCCGTCCAGATCAGAGCTTACACCGACAAACCTGCCCTGCAGATCTACGGTGTGCACTTTTGGCAAACCAAACTCCGTGCCCAAGGCATAATCATCTTCACCGTACATCACTGCGGTATGCACGACGCCGGTGCCATCTGTAGTAGAAACAAACGGCGCGGCATAAATATGGTAGGACTTCTCTGATTTCAGTTGCGGTACATTAAAGAGGGGTTCATATTCCAATCCCACCAAATCTTTGCCATCTATAAAACCCAACTCTGCTCCATCAAATTGCGGGAAAACTTTTAACAGCAAATCTTTCGCCAAAATATAAGTTTCTTCACTGTCTTTTGGTTTTATCTTTACATACTTAATATCCTTCCCCACAGCCAAAGCGACATTTCCCAGAAGCGTCCAGGGAGTAGTAGTCCATGCAAGTATAAAGGTATTCTCCGGAAACTTGTCATTCTTGGCGAGTTCAAATTTTAAATAAACGGAATTCTCCTTGATCAGCTTGTACCCCTGGGCCACTTCATGCGATGAAAGCCCGGTCCCACAGCGCGTGCAAAAAGGCACCACGCGATGCGCCTGGTACAGGAGATTTTTATCCCAGATGGTTTTTATAATATTCCAAACAGATTCAATATATGAAGTCTCATACGTTATATACGGATCATGTAAATCAAGCCAAAATCCCATGCGTTTAGTCATTACTTCCCAGTCGCGCTTGTATTTCCATACGCTTTCTCGCGCCTTCTTATTAAATGCGGCAATACCGTACTCGTCTATCTGTTTTTTATTCTTAAAGCCGAGTTGTTTCTCGATCTCGATCTCTACGGCTAATCCGTGGGTATCCCACCCCGCTTTACGCAAAACAAAAAAGCCACGCATCGTTTTGTAGCGGCCGTAGAGATCTTTAAATACGCGCGTCAAGAAGTGTCCGATATGCGGCAGTCCATTAGCTGTCGGGGGGCCTTCAAAAAAAACAAAATGCTCCTCTTTGCTTCGAAGTTCTAGGCTTTTTTCAAAAATCCGCTCCGATTCCCAAAAATGCCGGATTCGCTCTTCAGTTTTCTTAAAATCAAAAACAGCCATGATGTACCGCCATGATGACTGAAAATAGGAGTTTTTTCAACCCCAACGGAATTAATCAGGTTGCCAAGTGCCCCAAAATTTCCTTTAATGAAAGAGTATGAAAATTGTTTTCCCGATCCTGGTTGGCTGTATTGTGTTATTCGTTGGCATTTATGTTTCCGGCCGGCTGGCATTTTATGAAGACTTTCCGTACTTCGATAGCGTCATGCATGTTCTTGGCGGGGCTGTGATTGGTTGGCTTGTACTGGCTTATGCCTCCGTTAAAGGACGTCCCACCCCTTCACTAGGCTTAGTGCTCTTTATCGCAATCATTATTGGACTTTTCTGGGAACTGGCCGAATATACCTCCGGACTTACGATGCAGGGAACTGTCGTCTATAAATACTTCCACGGCAGCGGACGCCTCGATACCCTCTCCGATCTGGCGATGGCTGTCCTGGGTGCCACGATCGCCTTCATCCTCCACCCGAAGAAACTAGATTCGTTCAAGGGTCTTGATACCTAGGAGCCCCAGTCCATTTCTCAAAACGCCTATCACCGCTTCAATAAGAAAGATGCGCGCATCTCTGCGTTTTGTGTTTTTATCATCCAGAATTCGCACTGACTCATAAAATCGATTTGCGAGATTCGCGAGCTCGTAGAGATAGAGGGCGATGTTGTTCGTCACATACTGATCGGCGCTACGGCGAATGGTTTCGGGAAAATCCAAAAGATAGCGCATGAGCCGCAACTCCTGTTCCGTTTCCAATAAATTAAGGTTTGGCGTCAAGAATCTGCGGAAAAATGATCTACCGCTCTTGCGCCTGATGCTCGCTAAGCGCGCGTACGTGTACTGCAGGTACGGCCCGCTGTTTCCCGAAAAGCTAAGCATGCGGTTCCAATCGAACACCACATCAGAATTCCGATGCTCCATGAGGTCGTTGTACTTAAGCGCACCGATACCTACCGCTTCCGCGATTCGATCTTTCTCTTTTTCCGAAAGCGATGAGTTCTTTTTCTCAACCACTTCACGAGCAAGGCGCGTCACCTTTGCGATAACTTCTTCCGCGGAGATAATCTTTCCCTCTCGAGTCGCCATCTTCTGGCCGTCCGCCCCGAGTACGAATCCGAATTTCACATGTACGAGTTCAGACGTTGTGAGGCCAAGAAGTTGCGCTACGACAAAAAGCTGTTGGAAATGAAGTGATTGTTGATTTGCCACCACGTACATGATCTTTACCGGATCATATCCGTCCAAGCGTTTTTGGAGACTGACAATCTCGCGCGTATGATAAACACTCGATCCGTCAGACTTCTGAATCATCATCGGCGGCAGGTTGAACTGTTCCAACTTGATGATGATTGCGCCTTCGCTTCTTTCCGCAATTTTTTCTTGTAGCAGATAGTCCACAAGCGGTTGGAGATCTTTTTCAAAATCACTTTCACCGTTTATAACATTAAACTTTATGCCTAGGATATCATAGAGACGGTTAAATCCTTTAAGTGATTCGGCGCGAAACCATTTGAGAAGTTTCTGATTTTCTTTATTCCCCGTTTCAAGCTTATGAAACTCTTCCTGCCCATCTTGTTCGAGTTCCAGATTCGTTTTTATTTCCTCATGAAAGCGAACATAGAGTTTTAAAAGCGTCGGAATAGGATCGCGCTCGACTTCTTTTTTATTCCCCCATTTTTTATAGGCGGCAATAAGCTTACCAAACTGCGTTCCCCAATCTCCGAGATAATTCCAGCGAATAACTTTGTATCCGATAAAATTATAGATATTTGCCAGCGCATCGCCTATAATCGCGGAGCGAATGTTGCCGATGTGCATGGGTTTGGCAATATTCGGCGATGAATATTCAACGATAACTTTCTTGCCTTTACCTAAAGTACTGCGACCATACGCATGCCCCTGGTTATGAACATTGGCAAGTTGCTTCCGAATATAGTCTGGCTTGAGCGTGAAATTTATAAACCCGGGAGCCACAACTTCCAGTTTCCCAAACATCAACGAAATACTCTTGTCGCCCCGAAGCTTTGCAACGATCTCATGGCCTAGATTCACGGGACTAGTACCGCGCTGTTTAGCCAAGATAAAGGCGATATTAGTAGAATAATCACCCATTTTGTGGTCAGGCGGAACGAGAACGTCAGCATTGACGCCTGGATAATGGATGGCTAATGTGTGTTTGAGCCAGCTCTGAATCATGCAATTATTGTAGCATCCCGTTAGAAAAAAGTCGCTGGCCCCAAAAGCGGACTTTTGTTGCTTGATTGAAAAAATTCTTCAAAAGCCTCATACTAAACAGGTATTATGTTATATTCTCCATCATCAAAAATGAACAGTCACGATCACGACAAAGTTATTATCAATACCGTCAAAAAGGTTGCTCCCTCGGTCGTCAGCATAGTTATATCAAAATATATGCCGCAAATTAGGGACGTGAGCTCAACTTCCTTCTTTAATCCGTTTATGTTTGATATTGCCGATGATGGCGCGAAGCAAAAAGTAAAAGTAGGCGGCGGCTCCGGATTTATCGTACATCCCGATGGTCTCATCCTCACCAACAAGCATGTCGTCTCCGAAGAAGATGCGGAATATATGGTCATCACCAATGATCATAAAGAATTACCAGCCAAAGTCCTCTCGCGCGATCCTATTAATGACATTGCTATGCTCAAGGTAGAAGCAGTCGGCCTACCGGCGCTTGAACTTGGTGATTCAACCCAGCTGGAACTGGGCCAAACCGTCATCGCCATCGGCAATGCCCTTGGCATGTTCAGCAATAGCGTGTCAAAGGGTATCGTATCCGGCCTCGCTCGCACAATTTCCGCCTCGCTAAGCAACGGCGGCCACATGGAAAATCTCCGCGGCGTTATCCAAACCGATGTTGCTATCAATCAAGGCAACTCGGGTGGCCCGCTTCTTAACTTAGACGGCCAAGCTATTGCGATCAATACAGCCGTTATTTTCGGCGCCCAGAACATCGGCTTTTCTATTCCTATCAATCTTGCCAAGAGCGACATCAACGATATTCTTAAACACGGCCGGATCATCAAACCATACATCGGCCTCATGTATACGATGCTCTCGAAAGAAGCGCAAGAAAAATATAATCTTCCCGTCGACCACGGGGCATTAGTCATGCGCGACCACCTGCCTGATTCCAAAGCCGTCATTGATAAATCCCCCGCCGCTAAGGCCGGCGTGAAAGAAAACGACATCATCACAGCCATAAACGGCAAAGAACTTGCCGGAGATGCAGACTTTTCCGATTTGCTTCAGGCCTGCAAGGTTGGTGACGAGATAGAACTCAACATTCTTCGTAAGGACACCCCCCATAAACTCAAGCTTACCCTCGAAGAACGAACATAGCATGGACCTCACTCTCTTTTGGTATCTAAACGGGTGGGCGGGACACGGCGCCCCCTGGGACGGTGTTATCGTGTTTATCGCGTCGGACTTGCAGTATGTACTGGGCGCACTGCTCGTTGTGCTCGTTTTCTGGCCGATACACCTCACCTCGCCGAAGACGATGAGTCGAGGTGGGCGCATCCGCATGTTCGGGGCGGCATTCGCCGCCGCCATCATTGCGCGATTCGTGGTTAAGCCACTCATCCTGCTGTTCGTGCACCGCGCCCGCCCATTCGTCACACTCGACGATGTTCGCAATCTCATTGGAACCGACGCAGGCGAAAACCTCCAATCTTTCCCATCAGGACATGCCATGTTTTTCTTTGCGCTGGCCATGGCGGTATACCAATACGACAAACGATGGGGATGTGTACTTTTTGCGGGAGCAATCCTCATGGGCGTCGCCCGCGTCAGCGGCGGTGTTCACTGGCCAAGTGATATCCTGGGCGGCGCATTTATCGGTATGCTTGTCGGTTGGTTCACGGTACAGCTCATCCCGTCGTTTCGTCGCGCTTCGCTTTTGCGAGAATAATAAGTTAATTTACATAACGTGTCTGCTTTCACCACTAATCCACGCGCGCACTTCGACTATGAAATCCTCGAGACTATCGAGGCGGGTTTGGTGTTGCGCGGCTACGAAGTAAAGTCCATCAAATCCGGGAAAGTATCGCTCAAAGGCGCTTACGTCAAAATCATAAACGGCAAACCGGTTCTCCTGGGCGCCATTATTTCACCCTATCAAGCGGGCAATGTGCCTCCCGACTATAATCCCCAGGCAACACGTGAACTGCTATTGAGCAAGCGGGAAGTTTCCGCCCTCGTCAGCCTCTCAAAATCCCAAGGTCTAACACTTGTCCCGTTAAAGCTGTATCCCAAGGGTAATTTAGTAAAGCTTCTTATCGGCGTAGCCCGGGGTAAGAAAAAACACGACAAGCGGGAAGCGATTAAGAAAAAAGATATCGCCCGCGCCCAACAGCGCGGAACAGGATAATATTATTTTTTAGGCGGGTTGACATATTACCAAGATACGATAAGATGAAAGCGTGATGAATCAAATAAACTACTTTACGTGGGTCAAGCAACTTATTACCCGATTTTTTTTCGGAGGTTCATTCGAGCTCTCGTTAGTCCCGATCCGTACCAAGTGAAGCAGGAAAAAGGAAATCTCGAATCAATCCCCGAATGCCTCGGGGGTTGATTGTTCTATAGAGTAGATGGAAAGGAAGTGACATGAATCGAGAAGCTGCGGAGGCCCTCCGGCCTCGTCTTTTCCTGACTCTCCGGCATGGAAATCCGGCCAGCGTCGCATTCATCAACTATGCCAATTCGGTGGTTGGCCATGATGACCGCGAAGCATTGCGCTTCCAGGTCTGCGAGACTCCGGAAGATATTCGGCAAGAACTGGGATCGGGCGGTGATGACGATCCCCACACTCCAGCAGTCGTGCTGTTCGACAACCAGAACTTCAGCCGCCAGTTCCGACCCCTGCCCGGGTCTCTAACAGACAAAACACCGATTATTTCTTGGGCTCCATACGCTCACTGGGCGGTGATGCTGGGACCAAAGTCAGTGCCATCGCTCTGCTTCGAGCAGTTAGTGACGATGTTTGTCAAGAACTTCGTCGCACGGCGAACAAAGGGCCTTTACCCCTGGCAACAATGCAGGCCCCGGCCTCCCGTCGGCCTTCCAAGCCTGCGCACGAGCACTACGGGGATCTACCTCTAGGTGTTCACTATCGGGTGCCACGCAACGTGCGCGGCATCCGATCCCCTTTTTGTAAAATACTATGCTTGTCAATCGCCATTTTTCATGCTATAATGCTACCTTGGGGATGATCGGTATCGACGTTGTTATTCCATCCCTCTGATGCCGTGCGTGGATGATCGTTACCACGTAAATCTTCGGTCAAACATAATAACTGGCAACACTTCCAGTAATTACGCTTTCGCCTAACCTAGTTAGGTAAGCCATTCCTCCCAGATGTTCGGTATGGGATTAAGGAGTGTCATTATCGAGCTTTAGCAGGACGGATGTTCTCCCCTCGTCTGCTGAAAATCTGGAGAACTAGTGCGAGATTATTTTGTTGGTTTCCTACTCTCGCGCGAAACACCAAATCGGCTATCACGGTAGTACATCATTGGTTTGCAACAGCGGACGCGAGTTCAATTCTCGCCATCTCCACATAACAATACTTCCGCGTTTTTCAGAGAGGATTGCCTCGGGGCTTCGCCCCATACTCAAAAATTGTATATAATTTGGGTATATGAAAAAATTCACGAAGATGCCTCCACCGTCGCAA